>Ga0247610_10008262_pt1 | contig 10602 bp, 11 predicted proteins | sample 174DNAGHGhighgp2_FD_193483 | JGI IMG/M metagenome (GOLD analysis project Ga0247610, IMG submission 193483) | Sheep rumen microbial communities from Palmerston North, Manawatu-Wanganui, New Zealand - 1742 DNA GHGhigh gp2 | ecosystem: Host-associated > Mammals > Digestive system > Stomach > Rumen... | reverse complement strand
CTCGCAACCGGCATGTCCTCCTCCTATCACGATGACGTCATATTTTAGAATCATACTTATATATTTTGCCGGCAAAATTACGTAAAAACGAGAGAAATGCAAAAGAAAAACGAACTTTTCTTTTGCATTTCCGAGAGCTAGGTGAGTACTGACGGGAGGTCTACGGGAGGTCTCAACGGCACACCTCCCGTGCCTCAAACCCTTTGTACATCGGCGTTTCAAGGCTGTCACGGGAGGACGGGAGGTCTCTTTTCGATTTCTGACCCAAGAAAAAGTTGAGTCATAAGACGTGCGCCTGTTTTGACAGCAGAATGCTGTGCTGACCATGCCCAGGAGTGTCTTGTTGTACCCCGCCCGGGAGCTCCGTGCAGGAAATTTTCCTGCTCCGTGCGGAGAATGTTCTTGCTCCGTGCTCTAATTGCCCCAACGACATGCTCCCTTGATCGGAGTGACGTTCTCCCTTGGTCGAAGTGACGTTCTCCCTTGATCGAAGTGACATCCTCCTAGCAAGTGCCATGTTTGGATAATGCAGATATGTTGTTTACATCGTCCAAACAGCATATCTGCATTCAGCTTTGCAAGCAGGTCGCGAAGAGACCGTTTGGGTACAAGACCCGCTGACGAGTCAGTCGATGCTGAAGCTGTTTGCAAATCTACGATTAAGAGAGAGCAGAATCAAGCGTACTTGAATTATGCCGAGCGTGAGCAGTCTCGCGACTTTTACGCCGCAAAGATTCGAATAAGCGGGCAAAATGCAAAACAAATCACCAATTATTTTAAGGATCACAGGATGACAGATTCTGTGAGCTACCTGAAAATGATAACAGAATTGTCCCAATCACAAGAGAGGGCGCATGATGTGGCATTCTCTCTCTTTGAGAGTGTTGCGTTGCAATGCAATCCAGTACGTAAATCGAAATTTAAAGGTCGAAACGAGACGAGATTGCGAGAAAAGTTGTATCTTTGCATCGAAAATTACGTCACAGGGGGGACCAGGCACGCTGTGACGTACCTAATCAACAAAAAAAGAACAAGAATATGATGAACAAGAAAATTGCAGCAATTCTCCTTTCACTATGTCTACCTACATCTCTAGCACAAGCCTACCGTACTGACGGACAAGGTGGCGTATACTCTTTCTACCGGCTGAGCCAGACGGAAGGCAGCGGCGTGACGATGGAAATCAAGGATGGCAAAAAAAACTATACACTAAGCCAAAACGACACCATATCCGCTGGCGACACCTTCGAAGGCAGCGAGAGTTGCATCGTCTACTTTGCCGACAAAGTGACGTTCGTCGTTGAAGGAAAGGCGGACTTCCAAGGCAAGGGCAGTGTGACGTATGCCGCCAAGGACGATGCTGACGGCGCCGTCGGTATCTGCCTGGACAACAACGAAGAGTCAACAAACTTCGGCGGATGCACCTTCGTAGGTGTGGGAGTTAAGTTCAAAGGCAAAAGTGGTGGTACGCTACATTCCTGTACGTTCACAGGCAACAACAGCAGTATTGGGCAGGCGGCGCTGATACTCGGTGACAGCGACGACGAGTATGTTGTCAGTCACTGCCGATTCCGCGAAAACAGAAAGGCTGCCATCTCAAGCGCTGCCAACATCTTCAGCAAGGTGGTCATCGAGCACTCGGAATTTCTCCAGAACGGTACCGATAACGGCAATACACCCCAGCTGAACCTGACCGCTTCGGACAAAGTGGAAATCGTCAACTGCGATATCATCGGTGCCCCAGAACACAACATGGTGGGAGGCATTGGCATCTCGAACTTCTTTGGCACATCGGGCAACTCCATCACCATCAACAACTGCCGCATCAGGGAGAACCGATATGGTATCGGAACTGTTGGACCGATGGACATCAGCATAGCGAAGTGCGACATCATCAACAACAGCTACGAGACCAATCCTATGAACGGAGGTAGCGGCATCAGCCTTTACGACCCCTACATGAAGACTACTGCAGTGATCTCCGACAATATCATTGAACGCAACCTGTGGGGCGTGACCATCATCGGATGCAAGGACGTCAACTTAGGATGCATAGACCTGGGCGAGAACTACAACCACGGCGGCAACTGGTTTATCAACAACGGCAACAACGACCAGCCCTACGACCTGTATAACAACTCTACTAATACCATCTATGCCCAAGGAAACTTATGGAATACCGGCCCGCAGACTGAGGAAGAGATAGAGAAAGTCGTATTCCACAAGCATGACAACCCATCACTGGGAGAGGTTATTTACTGGCCGGCACACTACGGCACTGACATCCGTCAGGCGAAGACGGAAACGGAAGACAAGCCTACAGTCTACCGACTTGACGGCATACAACTGCCAGGACTGCAAAAAGGACTTAACATCGTTCATGGAAAGAAAGTGGTGCGCTAACATGCTGGCGGCATGCGGCATACTGCTGACTTCATGCCAGACAGTCAGGACGGGCGATTTGCTGTTTCACGTTTCAGAGAATGGCAATGCCATTACTGCTGTCACACCAGGCATGATAGACCATGTAGCCATCGTACTCTCCAAGGACAGCGTCATCGAGGCGGTGCCTGGCAAGGGAGTCACCACGACGGCCATCGACGCCTTGAGCCGCCAACAGGGCAGCTATCTCATCGGCAGGGTCGGCAAGGCCGACACAAGGCAATCGCTGCTGAACGCACGCCAGTATATCGGCTGCCGTTACGACTCCCTCTATCTGCCCGGCAATGCAGACATCTACTGTTCGGAACTGGTGCTGCTGTCGTTTGTCGACAAGCATGGTTCGCTGCTGTTCCAACCCATCCCCATGTCGTTTCACGACCAGACAGGAAGGATTACCGACTACTGGACACAGTTTTACAGCAGACGCGGTCTACAGGTTCCTGAAGGCAAGCCCGGCACCAATCCTGGCGAAATGTCGCAGCGCGGCATCGTCACCATCAAGGGCCGGCTACGGAAAACCTACAAACAGGAAAAATCGCAATAAATTTGGCTTTTCCCTTGATTCTTCGTACCTTTGCAGACATTATTGAAAAAGAGTCTTCGTCATGAACGCCATCACCGTCTCGTCCATCCTCGCTGCTTGGTTCCTGACATTCACGGCATCCTCATACGTCTTCAGACCGTTCACCTCGATGACCACCAGCCCATTATAGGCCAACCTTCGGATCATGGGGTCGGTTCTTCTGATCATTTTTCAAATTAAGTGAAATGCGAATGAGACAGGTGATAAAGCATAAAGATATCAGACTCCTGAATATGATCAGGAGAACCGACCCCGTGATTCCAACTGCCTTTATACAAAGAAAAGCTGAGAAATCTTATAAAGTTACGAAAAAACGAGAGCAGAACAAAAAGAATTCATTCTTTTTTTATGCCGAGTGACAGTTACTTCGCTGATTCATCAGCAGAGTTACGAAAAAAGCTTGTAAAGAACAACGGATTTTGGAGAATTAACGCAATTCGGCCTAAAATAAAGGCAAAACGGGGAAGAATGAGGAAGTACGAAAATGAGGGTAACTCAATATTTGGAAGATTGGTAAAGGAGTTAGGTTTCTTATTCGTAACCCAATTTACAAGCCTACTGTCCGATGAGCTTGCTCAACCTTGGTGTGCGGCAACTCCCATTGCGGCATTGAGGCCATAAGGGGGTAGTAGGCTACCCCTATTGTGGCATCAGCCCGCATGGGTGGGATTAGGCTACCCCTATTGTGGCACTCCCTGCAAGCAGGGGGTATTAAGCTATCCCCTAGTGCTGCATCTGAACTATTTTTGCACATAAATGCCAAATTGTTTGTTACTTCAAGAATATAATACTAAATTTGCACACGAAACTCCAATTGAAGCAGAAATGAAAATTAAATCACTCCTTCGATATTCTTACCGGGTGATAGAGATTTTGTTCATACTCTCTATTACCGCTGGTATTGTATCCATGGGGCTGAGCAGTCATGATAGCGCCGAAATGATAGGAATGCTAATGACTAACATTGGTGCCATGGCATGGTTGTGGTTTATATCCTTACCGCTGCTTTTAATTGTCTTTGTTTCTTTTCTACGTTGTTCTATTCCTCCTCTTTCTATATACAAGAAGGTTGTTCTCTTGCTTCATCTCCTCAATGTCGTCCTATGGTTTGTTTTCTACGTTATACTTCCGAAACCAGAGCCATGTGATGCTGCCATTATGGAGAAGCACTACAAGAATCATCATGACGACATGTATGATTTAGTTAGGTATGTACGCAGTTCCTTGGATGACAGTTGTTCAATAGTCCTTCAATATAGGGATAATGAGGTACAGACGTTTACAATAGCGAACAATAGTGAGCGCAAAACATGTACCGGCATCAAGGATCAACAAGAACTCGAAAAGATTCTACAAACTGTGGGATTGTCGATACAGGAGTTGGCTATGATTCAAGAGAAAATGCACAAAGCTGGCATTATTGGAATTGACATAGAAAAGAATTCGATTTCTCGCTGGATGACAGCCAAAAGCGAATTGCAGTTTCGGTGGTTTGGAAACAACATATATCAATTTGCTCTCTACGATTATCTTTTGAAAGAAAAAGAAAGGGATGAGTTCTTAAGATCGCATCAGTTTATTCTGTATAATGATAGCGTTGTATTTGAGGCCTATGGAGACTATTGCGATCTGAGAGGTTTTCCAGATAAAGATAAATTCCAGCCACTGAATGAGGTAAATAAATGAATGTATGGCACAAGAAAAGAAAAAACAAGAGAAAAATGAAAGAACTATTATCATCTTTAAATATAGGAATTAGAAACGCTAAACGATTCTGTTACATTTTATATATAATCGTAGGAGTAATTCTAATGCTATGTGGCATCATAGGCATTACTATCGCTCTTTTTAAACAGCAAAGCGTACCGTTTTATTTATTCCTTTTTTTAATATCTCTATTAGGATTCTTTGGCGTTTATAGAGGTTGGGTAGGTAATAAGGCATATAAAAAATTACCCTTACCAAAAGATAATAAAAGTTGGGTTGTTTTCCGTCCATATCCTTTATCATTCTGGAGTTATATACGCCGTGCGTTCTTTAATCCGAAAGATATGGGACTTCCTGTTGGAATAATCATTTTCTATTTCCTGTTTTTCTCTATTGAAATAGTAATAGATAAAAAAGAAATAACAGACTATAGTACGTTCATTATTATATGCGCTGTTTTTCTTATTTGGAAGGCTGTATTATTCTTTTTTCATTGGAAATTATGGAGAACTATTTGGTATGATGGACCGTTATTCTCGAAATTAAGTGATGAGGGTTTTTCTTTTGTAATGCCTTATAATGTAGATGATGATGGAGAAGTTATTCTAATGGATGATGACCGCTTTGATACATGGGATGACAATAATCATTGTCTCGTGACAGATCATGTTGATTGGAAAGACATCCAACGGGTAGATTTTTTCAAGACCTATGTAAAACTATGTACTTATTGGCGTAGTTATTATGTTTTTTATGATGATAATAAAGAACATAGCGATATGATACATCAGATTGTTGCATTGAATTTTCTGAAAAATAAAGAAGATTACCAGAAATACACTATCAACAACATCAATCCATTGTTCCAAAAGCTTGAACGCTCGTCTGTTTCATGGTATTATACTGACGAGGGTGACTATATTACAGGTGATAGTAAGCTATTTGGAGAACCCGATGTACCAGCAGATTTCAAATACCCAACAATAGATGGTGACAGGCCGATGACATTTGTTTTCCAACTTAATTTGAAAGATATAGCTACCTATGATACTGAACATATTTTACCATCATCTGGTATGCTGTATTTCTTCTATGATTATGACGGTTTGGAAAGCGAAGAACTATCAGCTGGACATATCAATGATTGGTGGTATCAAAAAGGCAATGACGGTTATTTTCGTATCATTTATTCTGATTGTTCTAGAAATGAATTATGTCCTTCAAATATTGATGAAAATGGTCAGCGAATAGTATTTAAAACTGAAAAGACTTTGCCAGACTATATAGATATTTACCTTCTTCACATTAATGTAGAAGAAGACAGTTATCAATGGATGGCAGACGCATATTGTTCTGGAGAGTATCCTAAACCTCAAAAAGAAAACTGGGCAGGTTCAATGTTAGGACATGCAGAATATTTAGAAGATTCAGTAATTGGTAACTGGGAGAATGAAGAAATTGAAGTAGATGATATTCAACAATATTATAATAATTATGTATTACTTTTCCAACTAGACTTTAACCTTGAAGTACCATCGCGCCTATATTGCTATATTCCACGTTTGGACTTACAAAATAAGAATTTCAGTAATGTGTATTTTGAATTACAAGAAGCTATAAGTAAATATGAATAGATTCATTTTATCATTTTTATTGTTGTTTTTCGCTTTCCATGTGAAGGCACAGAACATAGAACAGCTACGCGACTCGATGGCAGCTGGTAATCTCAATTACCAGGTTGAATTGGCACAAAAATATATTGAGGGAGATAGTGTTCAGCAAGACACTCAGGAGGCCTATCGTCTTATCAAGGATGCCGCAGAAAAGGGCAACCGCTATGGAGAGTTGTGGCTGGGCATCTGCTATCATGACGGCATCGGTGTCGAGAAAGACCTAACGAAGGCCTTTCGCTGGTTTCAAAGTTCTGCAGAAAAGGGCAACATCCTTGCCATGTATATGGTAGGCTGTTCATACGAAGCCGGTACAGGTGTGGAAAAGAACATTCAAGAAGCTGTCTGTTATTACCAAAAAGCCAGTGATGAAAAATACCCACCAGCCCTTGCTGAATTAGCTGGATGCTATCTGCTCGGTAAGGGTGTAGAACGTAATCTGGAGAAATCATTTGCATTGATGAAGCAAGCCTGCGATGAAGGAGATGAACAAGCGCTCTTGATGATTGCCAAATACTATTTCAACGGATGGGGTACTAAAGAGGACAAGGGTGAAGCGCTGCGGATTATGAACAGTCTAAAAGAAGGCCCTTATGGCGAAGATGCGACGAGATATGCCGCCATCATTGAGAAAGGGGACACGATGAGCACCTATGAACTTCAGTTCAGGTATATCCCCAGCATACTCTGGTCATATCAAAATGGCGAGACTGAATATATAGAGCTTGTTGATCCTGCCAGATGGGAATGCTATCTGAGGTCTCTCTTTGTTAGCCATTTTGAATGGGATTGGCATCAAATTACGCCTTCAATTCATCTCGTTGCAGATTCCACGTCGATAGTGTTATTTCGCATGGAAGATCCTAAAAAGCCTCCGCTTTGTCTTTATATGGCTGCAGTAATTGACAAAGCTCATGACCGCTACGAATACTATACGCTCGAGAAGACGGTGAGTCTTTCTAGCAAGATGAAAGACCCTTGGGTCATTGGTGGTGTTGGCAAAGACATGAGCCATTTGAATTATGGATTCATCGATGGCAAAATCAGTGAGGAAAAATTCATAGATAAAATCATAAAATTGAGGAGCAGACGAAATGGCAGAAAAAGAATTGATACAGCTGTTTGGAGAACAGAAGGTTCGAACAAAATGGGACGATGAGAAGGAAAAGTGGTACTTCTCTATCGTGGATGTGTGTTGGGTGTTAACGGATCAGCCAGATTATGACGGAGCCAAAAACTACTGGAAGGTCTTGAAGTTCAGGTTAAAGGCTGAAGGAAATGAGTCGGTTACAAATTGTAACCAACTGAAAATGGTTTCGCCTAAAGATGGGAAAAGGTATAAGACCGATGTGGCTGACATGGAGCAGATGTTCCGATTGATAGAGTCCATTCCTTCTAAGAAGGCAGAGCCATTTAAACAATGGATGGCAGAGGTGGCAGCACAGCGTATTGACCAGATGCAGAACCCTGAGTTGAACTTTGAACAGGCATATGCGGATTATCGCAGGTTGGGCTATTCTGACAAGTGGATCAACCAGCGGCTGAAGAGTATTGAAGTGCGCAAAGAGCTGACGGATGAATGGGATCGGGCTGGCGTAAAGGAAGGACAGCAGTATGCGTCGTTGACGGACATCATCACTCAGGCCTGGAGCGGTAAGACCACTAAGCAGTATAAGCAATACAAGGGTCTGAAGAAGGAAAGCCTACGGGATAATATGACGAACATCGAACTTGCTCTGAACATTCTTGCTGAGGCATCAACCACAGAAATTAGCAAGGCTCAGAATCCTAAGGGATTTAAGCAGAGTGCCGCTGTGGCCCGTAAGGGTGGGAAGATTGCCGGAGATGCCAGAAAGAAATTGGAATCTCAGATTGGTCGTTCTGTGATTACACGAGAAAAGGCTTCTGACTACCTGCCACCAGCCGAAAGAATCCAGGAATTGCCAGAGGAAACGGAAGACTGAGTTCCATGAACAAGAAAGATTTCGCCACAATGGCTGGACAGACACAAGAAATGACAGATAGTTCCAAACCAAAAGGATTAGCTGCTCGCATATTGGGAGAGCAGCCTACAGGTCTTCAGAAAACATTTTTCTGGCTTATGATCCTATCGCTCACGTTGTGGCCGTTATTGTTCTTCGTGTCTTTATTCTTCTTCGATGCTCCTATCCGTACGACTGTTGACGAAATCAGCCGTTGGGGTATGGTGCTGACCATTTGGCTTTATCCCCTCTATTTGCTGCCCTTAATGAGATCGTGGTTCCAATTGTCAAAATGTCTGCGGGCAACCTGGCTTTTCTATCTATGCCCTCTGATACCTATTATTATATTCTTCTCGTTTGTGGAATTAGCTTCAAGTGAATACGCAGCGAAGAAACCTAAAGGATATGATCCTGCAACTTTCGAACGCTTAAACGAATCATTCGCAAAGGACATCAATCATGTATATTTTTATAATGAGATTCTGGAAGAGGCGGATCCAAAAACTTTCCGCGCTTTAGACGAAGATTATTCAGCTGATAGTCGGCATGTCTGGTAGTGACACTAGGGACAGGTACTCTGTCACGTTAATGTCAGACTTGCCAACCTTCTGTTAAAATGCGCACAGAAAACAAAGAAAAATTTGGATAAGTGTGCAGAAATTTATAACTTTGCACCCGTAATGCAAACATTATGAAGATAAATCCTTTGGTAAAGTTGGGAAATATTCCTGTGCAGACGGGCACCATAGCTACCTGCTTTGAGCACTTGTTATCGCCTAACGAGAAAATCAGGGCGCTGGAGAAGGACGGACAGTTAATCCGGCTGAAGCGTGGCTTGTATGTGGTGAATAGTGAGGTGAGCGGAAAGCCAGTCAATGCTTGCTTGTGTGCCAACCATATTTATGGACCATCATATATATCACAGCAATGGGCATTGCGCTGGTATGGATTGATACCAGAACAGGTGTATACGATGACATCGGTCACCACCAAACGCACTCGTATGTTTGAGAATTCCCTAGGACGGTTTACCTACGAACAGGTGAAGCCTGAATACTTTGCTATAGGTGTTAATAGCATAGAGGAAGATGGTGTCAGATTTTTAATGGCCAGCCGTGAAAAGGCGTTATGTGATATGATTCTTCATGACACTTATCTGCCGCCACAATCTGTCAAGGGACTTTGGCAGTATTTGGAAGAGGACATCCGTTTCGATGTTGACGAACTAGCCACTTTTGACGTCAGCATTATCGAAGCCTGTGCTAAGTTAGGGCGAAAGGATAAAATATTGAATAACCTCATAAAGATTCTGAAGCAATGACGATTTACGACCAAATGGTGGCCAATTATGCACAAAAACGCGGAACGGCCACACCAAATGTGGAACAGGAAGTGATGCAGTACATAGCTCTTGCTGGCTTGCATCGAGGAGGTTTTTTTCAGCATGCGGCTTTTTATGGTGGCACGTGCCTAAGGCTCTTTCACAACTTGCCCAGATATTCTGAAGACATGGACTTCTCGTTAATAGAGAAGCGTGACGATATTCATATCGAGAACTTCTTCCCTGCAATTATTGAGGAATTCCGCTTGGCCGGCCATGAGGTGAGTATTGTCAAGAAAGAAAAGAAGAACTTCGGTCGTGTGGAATCAGCTTTTTTGAAGGAGAATACGGAGGCTTACGATATCAGCTTCCAGACGAAGAAGAGCGTAAAGGTGAAAATAGAACTGGATACCGACCCGCCCTTGGCATTCGATACAGAGCAACTGGTATTACAGCAGCCATATTCGTTTATGACGCGTTGCTTTACCTTGCCCGACCTCTATGCTGGCAAAATGCATGCACTGGTCTATCGCACCTGGCAGCGAAGGGTGAAGGGGCGCGACTGGTATGACTTCGAATGGTATGTACGTTGGAATGTTCCTCTCGATTTTGTCCATCTACAAGAGCGCATTCGCGAATTTAATGGTGAGATTGTCAATCGGGAGACATTCATGATCCAACTTCGCGAAAAATTGGCCACAACAGATATTGAACGTGCCAAAGAGGATGTTATAGGTTTTGTGGACAACCCACACGAACTTGACATTTGGTCGAATGATTATTTTCTGCAATTAGCAGACAAGATAGTTTGGTTAGAATAAGTGATCAGTCGGTTCCTCTGATCATGAACAAGAAAGAAATGATCACAGAGTCCCCCAATCACTGAATTTTAGTAAC
>Ga0247610_10008261_pt1 | contig 10603 bp, 11 predicted proteins | sample 174DNAGHGhighgp2_FD_193483 | JGI IMG/M metagenome (GOLD analysis project Ga0247610, IMG submission 193483) | Sheep rumen microbial communities from Palmerston North, Manawatu-Wanganui, New Zealand - 1742 DNA GHGhigh gp2 | ecosystem: Host-associated > Mammals > Digestive system > Stomach > Rumen... | reverse complement strand
TGTACCGCACCGTCCAACTCTCCATGTCGCCAAACGGCAGCACTTCTACCCGCTCCCGCGCTTGCGACGTGAGCGCTACAAACAGAAATATAACTAAAAATCTATTCTTCATTTTCAATTTCAAAAATACGTTCTAAAAGTAATCATAATCGCCGAATTGCCTTTCGGAGCCGTGTATAGTTCGCTGTAGGGGCACGCGGTTGGGCTGAACATGCTAAACCATCTGGGTGCCATGCCGATGATTCCCGGCATTCGCGACATACTCATTCCAACGTCAATCAGAAGCATGGGGGTCAGAGGAGGAAGATATAGGTCAACATACATTCTCCCTTTGCCCACTTTGCCACCGAAGATTCCTTTGTCTGTTTTAGAAAAGTGCGGCAACGCGACGAAGTCTGCGGCCAAGGCTCTCTCGCCGACGAACAGGGCGAAGAGGCTCAATAGAATAACGCGTTTCATTTTCCTGGATTTCTTCGTTCAACATCTCTTCAAACTGACTCACAGATGCTTCCAAACTATACTGACGACCTGCCAGACGGTATTGTTCTTCCATATATTGCCGCTCACGCGGATGATCCAACCAATAATCAATCGCACGTGCCAAGTCCTTCGGGTCGCCGGGCATAAACAGACTTCTACCGTCCAAAGCAAACTGCGGAGTAGCACTCACATGGCTGTTGGCAATCACCGGCACAAGTCCCGTACTGAACGCCTCTATACAACTTATCGCCTCGCTCTCCATATCGCTGGCATGCACATACAAATCCGTTTCCAACAAATGCTGAATCAACTCATCCCGACCGACATAGATGAACTGCGGCTGATGTTTCAACTCCTTGCCCAACTCCACATACTTCTCATATTCCGGTCCGCGGCCTGCAAAAACCAACTGAATCCGGTCGGCATACTTGCTGTATTTCACGGCGTTGATGATCACGTCCTGCCGTTTCTCTTGACTCAACCGCCCGATCATCATAATTTTAATCGGAGCATCGTCGGCTTTCTTCACGCGAATCATTGCTTTTTTGCGTTCACCAGCCTCCATGAATGCGTCCTGGATACCATTGCTAATCGGGTGAATCTTCGCCGTATAACCGCGCTCGGCGATCATATTGCCCATAAATTGAGAAGGAACGTGCACGTGACGCACGCGATTGTATATGTAGCGGAACGAGCGGTAGAACAACTCATTAAACCACTCCACTTTGCCCATACTAACGGAAGATGTCATGTTCTCCGGCTGGATATGGAAAGCAGCCGTAACGGGTTTGCCGATCTGATTACAGTAATCAATCGCTTCCTTCTCTATACCAAATGGAACAAAAACATGCACGATATCCGCCCAATCGCACGCGGCATGAACAATGTTCTTATCCGCATATGCAAAACTGAAATCATGCTTGTCGCATAGCGGTTGGAAAATAGGCAGATGAAATTTCGGAATAGTGAAGTCACCTTGTGCATCCTTAGGTGTGTCCCAACAAAGCACCCTTACTTCATGTCCGCGTTTACGCAGTTCACCGGCAAACCGTTGCGCAGAGATCGATGTACCATTGTTGGTCGTGTAGAAACTGTCGATTACGAATAAGATTTTCATATATTTTGTTGTTTTAAAATGTGTGTCGTTTTTCAAATCCGGTGCAAAAGTACTGCTTTATAAGCAATTATTGTTTTTCTAATCCGTGCAAAAACTGTTCTAATTCGTATAAACCGCTTGCACATGTCAAAAAATTGTTGTACCTTTGCACACAAATTGTTTTAATTCGTACATCTAAAACCGAACATTATGGAACAAAAAAAACATGTAGAAGTAGAAAAGTGTGAAAAAGAGAACATTATTCTAAAGGATTTCTCGGGCTTCAAATGGATGAGTTTTATTCCGGGCAAGCACGCTTTGGAGGATGTTTTCGTCTCGGAAATCGCTACCACGCAAGCAAACTTCAGCCGCTTTATACTCCCCGACCAATACTTCACGCCTACCTATTGTATTCAGATTATGAAAAGCGGCTGTTTGAGAATTCATATTAATAATAAGGAGTATGAGATGACCGCCAACCAAGGATGCCTTATTTCTCCTGAACTGCTGATTCAGAAACCGGATAAGATGGATAATTATGTGGAGATGCTGGTGTTATCTATGTCCCGCGAGTTTATACAGGAACTCAATTTGAATTTCCCGCTGGCAGCAATTGCCTATATTTATGTACATCCGGTTTGGAATATTAGTCCTAAGAAGATGCAGCTCTTGATTCATTATTTTGACCTCATGCGTGAGGTTATAGCAGAAAAAGACCGCAAAGCTGCAATCCATCTTATAAAGTCGTTTTTCTATTATCTGGCGGAACCCGAACTGAACCATTTCCCCCAACAGAACATCTCTACCATGTCCCGCAACGAAGAGATCACAGGACGTTTCATGCATCTGGTGGACGAGCATTGTGAGCAGCAGCACTCACTCGATTGGTATGCCGACCAACTATGTCTCACCACGCGTTATGTGGCAAACACAGTCAAACAAACACTCGGCATAACTGCCAGTTCCTGTATCGAGCACGTCCTTGTCCAGCGGGCAAAAACTTTGCTCTTTACCACAACTAAATCCATTCAGGAAATAGCCGATCAGCTCGGTTTCCAGAACCAGAGCCATTTCGGCACATTCTTCAAACGCCACGAAGGACTATCCCCCGCAGCGTTTAGAAAAAAGAAAGAGTAAGTAACATGTAAATGTATTCTTATTGTTTTGCTTTTTCTACTAATCGTTTGCCTAACTCGTACGCTTTCTGCAAGTCCTGCGGGAAACGGGTCTCGCGGATATGCGCACGGGTCGGTTCGTCCACGGCAGTCTCGTATTTGGAGTAATCGTTGAACTGGTATGTCTCGTGCGAACAAAGCATTTCCGGCTGACCGCCGAAGATACCCAAGACGCGGTTACTCTCGCCAAGGATGATATCATAATGCAACGGCTCAAACAAAGCTTCCGGTGCATTCATCGTGTAGATCGTCGCGCATTGGAGCGGCTTGCGGATGAGCGGTTTGGAGTAGTCGTTGTAATTGACCGCAGGGAAGACCAGTCGCTCGATGAACGCACGCGTCATGCCTGTCGGGAACGAGTCATAGACAGGCGAACCGATGACCAGCACATCGGCGTTGATGACCTTCTCCAAGACAAGTTGCAACTCGTCCTTGAAACCGCATAGACCGTTTGCCGTATTGCCCTTGCGTTTGCATAGAAAACAGCTCATACAGCCTTTGTAATTGAGCCCGTAGAGATGGATCATCTCCACTTCCGCTCCGGCTTCCTGTGCGCCTTTCATGGCGGCTTCCAACATCTGCGCGGTATTTTTGTTCTTACGTGGAGAACCATTGATAAAGATCGCTTTCATCGTGTTTTCTTATTTAATCGTTTTAATGACTTTTGCGGGATTGCCGGCAACGACCACATCATCAGGGATGTCATGCGTGACGACCGAACCGGCTCCAACGATCACACGGTTTCCGATGGTGACACCCGGACAAACAATCACTCCGCCGCCCAACCAGCAGTCATCGCCGATCCGTATTGGCAGTCCTGTTTCTATGGTCTGACGCCGCTCCGTATAATCATGCGGATGATCAGGCGTCAGCAGTTGGCAGTTCGGTCCGATGAGCGTGTGGGCACCGATGGTGATACCTCCGCCGTCCAGGAAGACTCCGTTGAAATTGACCATCGAGCCTTCGCCGATGGAGATACGGTTGCCGTGGTCGCAATGGAAAGGCGGACAGATGATCACCGAAGGGTGTGCATCGGGGATGAGTGCTTGGATGCAGCGGTGCAGTTCGTCCATGTCCCATGCACCGCACCGGTTGAGGTCCCGCATGGCGTAATACGCCCGCAGGATATTCGCCTGTACCTCCTTGTCCGTATAGTCATACGGCAGGTTATGAAGCATTTTTTCGTATTCGGTCATAGTTCGTATTTTATTGTTACCAGATTACGCAGAGCAGGGTGCGCCAGAGGGTGCTATACCATTTGCGTCCGAACAACTGCTGGAAATCAATAAAGGCGATGATATTGATAAGAAAACCGGGATAAGCATAGGGGTGGAATTCGAAAGAAGGAACGAACCATCCTGCCACCAACACCCACACCACATTAATCATCTGTAGTTGCGCAATAATAAAAATGAGTGCTGTAAATATCTCCGCGAAATTATAGTTGACTTTGTTGCCTCCGGTGTCATCAGCAATGAACGGACATCCTTCGCGTGGCGACTTGCGGAAGAGCAGCCATGTTAAGAAGATAAACAAAATGGATTTGATGAGCAGCCCCATTGCTAAATGCTCGTCGAGCCACTCGTAATACGCATCCGCGAAATGCGCGACTTTATGCACGGCGTTGTTATAGGCTTCCGTTTCTTCAGGGGATAAATCCCGCGTATAGTTCTCATCCGCCAACTGCTGACTCAGACTTGTCTCGAGCGACACAACCGGTTTCTTCTCCGCCGGCACGATATAGAGGGCTATAGCTAATAAGAGGCTGGTGCCAATGAGCAGTTGGAAGGGGCGCAAGAACCTCCTGCGCTTGCCGTTGAGAAAGTCTGCTATCACATAGCCGGGTCGCCAAATCAGGTGCCACAACGTGCGCCAGTACTCCTTTTCTCCTAATTCCGCCAGCATAATACGGACGGCGGTCAGCATCGTTATTCGCTCGGGCTGCCGAGTCGTTTCCTGCTCTTCGGATGCGTCCGCATCGTAATACTTCTGCTTGCGATGCAGTTCTTCGTAGTGTTCTTGGGTATAGGTACGCGCCTGTTGCGCTTTTTGTCGCAGTCTCTGCCACCATAGGGCGATCTTGGAGGGCTTTTTATTTGGGTTTCTTTGCATCATCTATTGATTTGTTTTTTCTTTGAGTATTTGGCTTTGACGAGTTCGTAGGAGTTGCGGGTGAGGTCTCGGAGCAAGTCCTCTTCGGCGGCGTTGGCATCCACGCCTATCCAGTATTTGGACGGCAGGTTGAACGGTTTGCCGATGCAGTCGTATTGCGCTTTCAGTTCGTCTATCCGTTCGGGCTGGCATTTGAGCGTCACGACGGAATAGTCTGCGCAGTCGAAGAACGCGAACATGTGTCCGCAGACATAGAACACTAACACATCCGCCGCATACCTAAATGCCGTGAACGGCAGTTTCTCCTCCACATCCGCCCCTAACGACAGGCAGTAGTCTCTGTAATCCTCAATGTTCATTTTGTTAACGTGTCCAGGGTAGTTATGGATAGTTCGCTCATGCCTTCGATGGCATCGCTCACGTTGAGCAGCAGTTTGGGGTTGCTTACATCCCAATGGAACGTGCCTGAGTCGCTGTACCGCGCCGTCTCCGATTGCAGCACATAGACATAGCCGAAAGTCCTGCCGTTTTGGATGAGGCGGTCGATACAGAGGACACGCTTCGCATTGCGGTTAATGACGATGTTGCGCCAGATGACGTTGGTCGGTTGCGTGTGGTGGGTCGGCGCAAAAGTAGTCTGGTAAATCATGCTTGCCCCTTCGCTGTCCACCTCGTAGTCCGGTAGCAGGCTGATATATCCGTCGCTGCGGAAAGAATAGGTGTTGTCATGACCGCTCACCGCCTTCAGTCCGCTTACCTTGAACGGAAGATCCTTCTGCACGTCTTTTGCGAATTTATCGCTTGTTGTAGTCCTTTGCACCGCACAGGAGCAGAGGGCAAAGGCTAATATGTAATAGATAGCTCTTTTCATTTTGTTGCTTTTCAAATCCGTTGCAAAGGTACTCTTTTTTTGTTAATTATGCAAGAGAAATCGTTCAAAAATGACAGAAATCTGCGACTTTTGCGGAAGGATCACTCGGAGGATGATGTCGTGTGCCAAAGCCGCTACTGCCCTTATTTTGCTATCTCCTCAAAATGCTCCAGAGCCCAGCCGATAAGGGCGGAGACATGGGGCATAAGGGACTGCCCGCGGGCGGTGAGGCTGTACTCAACTCTCGGCGGCACTTCGGGATAAACCTGCCGGCTGATAAGCCCTATTTGTTCAAGCCGTTTGAGCGTCTGCGAGAGCATTTTCTGGGAGCAATCCGCCATCTCACGATGCAACTCATTGAACCGCAACGTGCCGTTCTTTGACACCCCATTCGAGGAACCCTCTTTGGGGACCCCGTGTTTATGCAGATGGTACAAAACCAGCAGCGACCATTTGTCACCGAACTTATCAATCACGTGCCGAATCGGGCAATTTAAATAGCGAGGATCTACCTCTTTCACAATCTTACGCATAAAACCATTTACGATTTAATCATTTACCATGTACCATTTATTTGGCCATTTAGGGGTCCCCGACACGACTTAACATAGTGGTCGTGGTGGGGAGAGGAGAAATCGAGACAATCACATGAGTTGCAGAGCAACGAAATCATTGATCTCCGATTTCGACGACAAAGTTACAAAAGTTTCTTTAAGTAACCAAATATTTTTGAGAAAAAATCGTGCGCAAGCTAAGAAATTCGCTCTAAAAAAGTTACTTTGTCATCTTTTTTTGCTTTTTGGGGGTTAGCAATTAGAGAAAATAAAGGGGCTTTCTTTTTCGCGAAGCGAGTATAAAAAAATACAAGCGCAGGGCAAATGCTCCGCGCTTGAAGAATATATATCAATTAGTATTAGGCCCTTAATTGTTAATGCTTCTTGCGTTTAAGAGCCTTTTTGAACTCTTTGATTCTGTATAAACAATATAATTGCTTATTTTCGTTTACTAGAAGTAGTAGCATACACAAGCCAAATAGCATAATAACACTAATGGTTGTTAGTTTTAACAAACGTATCGGCAATGTAAAGCAAACTAATAATCCCAAACAGAGTAGAACGAAAAATAATGAAAGCGAAACAATCCATGTTTGAATGCTATATAGTTTTGACGAAGCTTCATGAGAATATGGCTCATCTTGAATAGGCATAAAGATATCAGTATAAAATTCGCCAGAAATTTTCGCTATTTTACCTAATCCTTCTGGCATTGATAAATAGCGTGGATTTAATTGCGCTAACTCTTTATCTATCAACTCCTGATATGAAGAATCGGCTTCTTCCCATTTAAATCTATCAATCCATCTTCTATCGTACATATACCAAATATGATTAATGTTATTGCAAAAGTGTTCTAAGTCTTTAGCGGTAAAGGAGTTAAGATCAAAACTACCTCCGTTTTCAAGCAAATCACTCCCTTCACAACCTAAAGCATGTATTATTGATAGAAATGATTTTTCACCTTCATTTAAAGGTTTCGGATTAACAATATGGGGCTTAATCCAACAAATATATCTTAAATACGCCGATAATTTCTGAGCAAAAGGTATCATCGTTTGTCTATATCTTTCGCTTTCTCTGTTTTTTCTATTGCCCATTTCCATTAAAATCAAGACAAATCCTCCAGTAATAACCGCAGAGAGAATAGTTACTACTGTATTATATGTGGTAATATAAGCGTCCATTCTTGAAATCTTTTAAAATTTGCGGTGCAAAGATACGATTATTTTTTGACATATGCAAATAAATTTTTATATTCGAACGAAAATATACAAGAAGTTAATAAAATTAAAATACAGATGATCTTTTTACCATCTGTACTTTATAAGAAATACTTTCTACAAATTATACAATATAAATAGATGATATTCTAAAGAAACCATCATCAAAGATTCATAGAACAACATTATCTATGAGTCATAATGTACATTACCTTTATGGCCATGATGGATAATCTTTATGAGTAACATCTATGCGTTTGCTAATTGTGCCCCCTTTTCCATCATCACAATATACAATGACAGAACCATGTTGAGCAGTAAAGGTAGTTTGCGTATTTACGGTGCCTACAGAAATGTTAATTCTTCCATTCTTATTTCCGGAAGTCGGACTAACAGACATACCGGTTACATTACCAGTATTAATTGAACACCACCATTGTGTTGTACATGTCACAGTTACTGTTTTTGTTCCTCCACTAGGACCTGCCCATATAACTTCGCTAGGGCTAACAGACAGTGTGTTTGTTGTGGAACTAGTACCTCCAGAATTAGGATTACTTGGTTCGTTTTTAGTATTACAACCAAACAAACCAATAATGCACATGCATAATGACAATAAATGAATTTGTTTTCTCATAAAAATAAATTTTATACAATTATGCCTACTCTTTATTGGATTTTCGGCACTCTCCATATATAATTGTATTTTGAATGACAGAATAATAAAAGTGCAAGTTTCTTATCGTGTCGCCAAGGCAGCCCTGCAAGGAACCTTTACTCATCTAAGAAACTCACACTATGTGTGAGCATCTACTATTGATGAGTAAAAGTAAGCCTATGCAGGCATACTTACCATTAATTATTTTGGTCTTATTCCGTCAGTTTTGCAGGGCTTTCGGCGGACACGAAATAATAGTAATGCTTGTAAAATATCATTAGCGCAACGCTTTGCGCTTGTCCTTGCTGTTTTACGTCGGCAAGCGACGATATTCAATATTTTGAACTCAAATTCGCTGCAAAGATACTACTTTTTTCTAATATATGCAAGTTTATCATAATTTTTTTACAAGAAATCATGAAGTAAGTCGGTATATGATTCCACCACTTTTCTAAATCCGCATATAAACAACATGCATTTATGGTCTTCACTATAAATAGGGTCGTTATAAGTTCTGAATTCTGCACCTTTTATCTTAAAGTCTTCGATTCTAAGATTCATAAATGGTTTAATGAAATGCAGTAAATGACCTTTCTTATCTTGCGTATATCGATAAAATGCCTGAATATTGTTGACATAAGGAGGGAAATAATCAATAATTACTAATCGATGATTGTCACCATACATTAACAATCTTCTTTGCAGTAATTGATTGACATATAAATCACTAAATGAATATCCAATAATTAAAATCCCTCGATTTTCTATTAGTTTGTTTATCAGGTTAGCATGATATATACTACTTGGCAAGAAAGTCATCTTATCTAATTTGCGTAGACCTATTAGTATAGGTGAGTTTATATAAAACTCTTTGGCTTGTGTTTGTTCGTCTTGTTGTCTTCCTATATGTTTTATCGCATCCTTAACGCTTTTCATCTTAAAGAAATCTCTGTTACTATGAGAATTTCCGCATTCTTCTGGACATTCAGCGTAGTATATACACCCGTGAAGGTGTTGTACTATAGATAAATTATTTGGATTGTTCAATAATTTCTTAGGTAGAAAAGCACTAACTTTATCTTCGCTTTCCTCTATCAACTCGAACCCATCCTCATAATCTCCGATACATTGTTCGATGGTCGTATCATAGTTAAATGTGAAGATGTCATATTTTATATTATCTCTACCTTTCCAAAATTTTCGATACCAATTTTCAGAATCCGTGTGTTCTCGGAAATGGCTATCATAGCGTTCTATTATACTTATTATTTCTTTTAGACTTTCAAAAACTGCACGCTCAAATTCAACATGCTTATAACTTTCTAATTCTTTTCGTACTATAAGCAAAGTAGATAAAGGAGGAACTCCTGTAGGATCAAAGTATTCTATTCCATTGCTCGTTAAAGATAACATTGATTCTAATAGAAAGTATAATTCCTCAAAATTAAGATTATACTTATCAGATAGATATTGCTTTTTCAATGGATACTTATCATATACTGATAATTTACGTCTTAATGCAAGATTATAAACAACATTAATAACGTCACATTGCTCTTTATCATACCCTTTAAAAGTCAGTTCTTTTATGGCTTTTGTGATATTTTCTGTAGACGGGATAAATGCATTAGGGTAATGAAAGTCAAAATCCAATACAGCACCTGCTCCTACTATGGTTGTAATTCGTTTTTGCATAACACGAAGGTATATTAATCGATGCGAATTACTACTCAATTACTACTCAATTACTACCTTTTTACTACTCTTTTGCATTTTCTTTGCAAATAAAAACTCGCTTAAATTCAGCATGTTACAATAAATGCGGATTTTCTTTGCAAATAAAAACTATTCATAATAGAGGATGTATATAACGCTTTGCGCTCTGCCTTTTGCTTGATTTTACTTCTCAGAGAGGGGACGGTATTATTGTATTTACCGCTTGTCTGTTGTTTATGCCATAGGCGGTAATATTGTTTTTGTTTAGTTTTGTTTTGATCGGTCAAGATTGGCCGATAGATTGCTCCGGGTTTAACGTCTCGGAGAGGGGACGCTCGCTTAAACTAAGACTACGTGCGACTCACGGCTGTGCCGTTCAATGGCACTATGTCTTGTTCTACGCTCTCCCCACTGCAACTTTTCAAGTTTCATCGGGGACCCTATGATATTGCCACAAGGGCACGATTACCTCATGTTTAATGCCATCGGTAACATGCAGAGGAAAGGAACACTTCTTGCGTAGTCAATGGAATTGTAGTTGTCGCGGAAGTGCAAGTTCTCGTAGTACGATTTCTTGCGCCTGAAATAGAGTTTTTCAGACTGGATAGCCCAAGCCACATGATTGAGTTTCTGCGCTAAGAACCATTTCTCCAACAAACGAGAAGTACGTCCGTTACCGTCCGCAAACGGATGGATGCTTACGCAAACGAGATGAATC
>Ga0247610_10008258_pt1 | contig 10604 bp, 7 predicted proteins | sample 174DNAGHGhighgp2_FD_193483 | JGI IMG/M metagenome (GOLD analysis project Ga0247610, IMG submission 193483) | Sheep rumen microbial communities from Palmerston North, Manawatu-Wanganui, New Zealand - 1742 DNA GHGhigh gp2 | ecosystem: Host-associated > Mammals > Digestive system > Stomach > Rumen ... | reverse complement strand
TATAGCAGGACTTGTAATGTTCTTAGTAGTTAGTTATTTAAATACAACTGAAGTATTTATAAGAAGTGTAACTATAGTATTAGAAACTGGTATTGGATGTATTATATATATACTAATGTTATATTTGCTTAAAGATGACTTCTTTATTGAGACATATAAGAGTGTTAAGAAGATGATTTTTAATAAATGAAAAAGATAATATACTTATTATTGGTTTTAATATGGATGGGTATTATTTTTCATTATAGTAATATGCCATCTTATCAATCAGATGAACAAAGTGATAAAGTAATAGATTCTACTGTTATTAAAATAGCAAAATTTTTTAAGAAAGATTTAACAAAAGAACAAGAGTATAATATTTATATGCATAGTATTTATCCTGTTAGAAAATATGCTCATGTATTTGAATTTCTTGTTTTATATATTTTAGTATTTTTATTTATTAATTGTTTTGAAATTCGTTTAAGTAACAAGCTATTATATGCGCTTTTATGGTGTTTTATATATGCTGTTGGAGATGAAGTTCATCAGCTATTTGTACCTGGAAGAACGGGTAGAGTAATAGATGTTTTAATAGATATGTTAGGATCTTCAATAGGATTACTTGGCTGTTATATTATCAAATCTAAGAAATGACTATATGTAAACAGATGTAAACAAAGTAAAATTTGTTTACTTTTTTTTAGGTTTATTATAAAATTATATTATGATACGAGGGAGGTATTAAATATGAATAAAGAAGGAAGATTTCAAACTGTATTAATTATTTTATTAGCAGTTGCAGTTGTTGGTATGTCAATAGGTTTTGCCGCACTACAAACACAATTAACTATTAATGGTAATGCAACATTCAAAGCTGCTAAATGGGAAGTTATTTGGGACAACTCAACAGTAGCTGAAGTTGAAAATGGAACTGAAGGTACTTATGAAGTAACTAACAATAACTTAAATGTTAACTATACTGTTACATTAAAACCTAATACAAGTTACAAATTAACTGTAGATGCTATAAATAAAGGTACATTTGACGCTAAGTTAAACAGTATTAACTTTACAGGATTATCTCCTGCTGAAGTAACAAGTCAATATTCACCAAAAATCAGTTATATTGTAACTTATGGTGGAACAGCTTATTCTCAAAATACTGATACTTCATCTGGTAATATCCTTTTACCAAAAGAAACTGGACGTACACCATTAGTTGTTACTTTAACATATCCAATGCCAGGATCTGAAGCAGATTTATTGGATGAAGACACAACATTAACATTAGGCGTTCAATTAAATTTTGTTCCAGTAGTTGAATAACTTATAGGAATATTATTATGAAAAACACAAAAAAAATATATTTATTAGTATCTTCACTAATAGTATTTTGTATAGTTAAATTTTTGATTTTAGATAATAGATTTACAACTACTATTAGCAGTTACATACTTATGATTTTTTGGATATTATTGTGTTTTTTATCATTAATTATACTTAAATATCCAAAAGATAGTTCTTTATATAAGAAAAATGCAAATAAGATGGTGGTCATTTTATTAATGGCCACCCTCTTAACTACATATCTTTTGGGTTTTTTTGTTGGATTTGTAAGAAATGGTTATGTGACAAGTGCAAGGGTATTATTAAATGCTATAATACCAGTTATATTTATTAAGATAAGTAGAGAAGTAGTAAGATATATTATTGCTAAGAATAGTACGTATAAGAGATTACCAATTGTTATAACAACTATCATTTTAATAGTATTTGAAATAGCAATGGCTTATACAACAATACCTAATGCAGAGTATGCTTTTTACTTTGTATGTATTACTGTACTACCTTGCATAGCAGAAAATATCTTATGTAGTTATCTAGCATATAACTTTGGTTTAGATACAGCATTATTATATGTTTTACCATATAGTTTATACTCATATCTTTTGCCATATTTACCAGAATTAGGTAATTATATAAACTCAGTTGTTTATATTATGTTACCATTTTTGATATATATGTTTACTATTAGAATAGTAAGATATCAAAATAAAGAGAAAATTAACTTAAATCAAAATACAAAAAATTTATTTGCAATACCAATTATAACTTTTCTAGCTGTATTAGCTATATTAGTTTCTGGTCTTTTAAGATATAAATTAATAGCCATTGCCAGTGATTCAATGTCTCCTGTATTTAGTAGAGGAGATGGAATTATTTATGAAAATATTAAATATATTGAAAATGTTGAAGTTGGAGATATATTAGTATTTCAAAACTCAGGTAGAATTATTACACACAGAGTTTTAGGAATAATAGATACACCAGAAGGTAGAATTTATAAAACTAAAGGTGATAATAATAATATAATGGATGATTTTGATGTTCTTGAAAGAGATGGTCTTGGTGTTGTTAAATGCGTAATTAAATTTGTTGGTTTTCCAACTGTTTGGTTTAGTGAAAATATAAAAAGAATAATGGGATAGGAGTTGATAAAAATGCATGACAGCGCAAAATATTTATTAAAATATTTACTTTTTACTATGCTTGCATGCATTTTTATTGTTTTAGGAGCTTATTTTTATAAGCAAACTAAAGCAGAAACTATAATTCATAAAGTTGATTATAGTGAAACAAGTAATATAGATTATAGAGTATATCTTAAAGATAATAAGTTCTTTGATGACAAGTATTTAACAAAAGAAAGTATAGTAAATGATAATAAACTAGTAGTTGCTGAATTAATTGATAGAATCTCAATTAACTATAATTATTTAATTAAATTTAGTGAGAAAGTTAATGGAAAGTATTCATACTATGTTAAAGCAATAATTGAGTCTAATGAAAGTGCTGGATCAAAGAATTATTGGTCTAAAGAATATGCACTAACAGAAAAGAAAACAAAAGATATCACTAATTCAGATAGTGTGGTTGTTTTAGAAGATGTTAGTGTAGAATATGATAAGTATAATAAAATACTAAATGACTGGAGAGCAGTTGCTAATGTTTCCATGGATGGAAAATTAAAAGTAATTTTAGTTTTTGAAAGTACTGTAGGAAGTCCAATATTACAAAAGAAATATAATTTAAATAATAATGATATAAAACTAGAAATACCTTTAAGTAAAGCTGCTACTGAAATTACTATTAATGAAAATGCTGAATCTAAAGTTAAATCTATAGAGGAAGAAGAAAAAGATAGTGATTCTAAATATATGAAATATAGAATAGGAGTTGTATTCTCATTCTTATTAGCAGTTATTTGTATAATATTAATACTTATTACAAGAAATAATCAAAAAAATGATAATAAATATTATGTTGAATTAAAGAGAATTTTAAATACATATGATGGAATAATAGTTAATGTATCTTCACTTCCTGATTTAGAGAAATTTAATGTTATCAAAGTTAGATCTTTTGATGAATTATTAGATGCTCATAGTGAAGTAAGATTGCCTATTAATTATTATAGACAAAAGCATAAATCAACATTTATTCTTGTAAACGATACTATGCTTTGGATGTATGTTTTAAGAAATGTAGATTAATATGAAAAGAAAAATAAAAAATGTTAGTAAAATTAGAAAGTATACATTTTTAATAGTTATTGTAATGATAACTATTTTTTGCATTGAGACAGTAGGTTATGCTCAAATATCTACTTTAATTAGATTAGGTGGAGATGTTACTTGGAAAATGGATGGTAAATTATTAATTACTAATATTACACAAGTATCATTAACAAGAGCAACACAAAATGCTACTCCAACATATGAAGGGAAGCAAGTTACTTTAAATGTTGGACTTACACCAACTGGAACTAATAATAATGGAGCAGCTACTGCTATATATGATGTTACATTAACTAATAATAGTTCTTTTGTTCATACATTTTCAAATAATGATATACAAAATAATTTTACTAGTCCTAATAATAGAGTTACTGTTACAGTAAATGTTACTGGTTTAACTCAAGGTCAAAGAATTGAACCTGGTCAAACAGCAACATTTAGAGTAACTATTAGAGGTGTAAAAAAGCAAAATAATGGTCAAAACTATACAGCATCTGGTACAACTACAGTTACAGTAAATACTAATGCTTTAACAAATGGTAATTTAATGGCAACACTTGATGGTACTGAAGGAAACTTAGTTAGAAATCCAATTGAAGGATTCTCTGTTGATGTTATGAATACAAGACCTTATGCTCAAACAGTTTCTTTTCTTACTACAGGTGAAAAATTAGAAATAGTCGATTCAAATGGAAATCCACTTGGCGATTTAAATGTTGATGCTAGTCAAACAACATCATTAAATTTTTATGTTAAAGCAAAAGATAGTGCTATGTTTGGAAAAAGCCCATATAAAGCAGGAATAATTCTACAATCTAGTGATGGTACAGTTCTTGATTTGGGTACAATATCTTTAGTAGTACCAGTATCAGGAGAAGAACCACAAGATGAAGAAGCTCCAATTATATCTAATGTTTCTGCTAGTAAGAATGCTGCTGATGGTAGTATAACTGTTAATTATAGTGGTAGTGATGATTCTGAAATATCATCATTCTATGTAATGGCATGTAAAGAAAATAATGGAAATTATGAATGTGGAGATGCTAAACCATCATCTTCATCTTCATCATATACATTTACTGGACTTGAATATGGTACATATTTATTCAAAGTATATGCAGAAGATGAATGGGGTAATGTAGCAACACCTAGTGAAATAAATGATGCTACTACTAGTAGTGGTCATGCTTGCGCATCAACATCAGCATTTTATAGATGGAAAGTTACAATAACTTTTGCATTACAAAATATGTATTATGATGGAAGTCATGCTAATGGAAGTGTAGATGTTAATTATATGGAAAATTATTCATTTACATTAACTCCATTTGATAATTATAATTTACCACAAACTATTACAGTAGCTAATTCAAGTGGAAACTTAACAGCTGGAACTGGATATACATATACACAAAGTAGTGGTAATGTTCAAATAAATGCTGCATATTTAACAGAAAATTTATCTATATCTGGTGAAGCAACTCAAAGTGGATGTTTAGTTGAAGGAACTAAGATTAAATTATATGATGGTACATATAAAAATATAGAAGATATTAAATATACTGATTTACTTAGTGTATGGTCATATAAGAGTGGTAGTCTTACATATGAATATCCAATATGGATAGAAAAGAGTAAAGAAAATGATTCATATCAAAAAACTACATTCTCTGATGGAACAGTATTAAAAACAGTAGGTCTTCATCAAGTATTTAGTTTAGATGAAAATAAGTTTGTTAATATTTATGATTCACATGGATATATTAAAGTTGGAACTAGAGTAGCTAAAGAAGTTAATGGTAAGATAGTACCAGTTAAAGTTACTAAAGTTGAAACTATAAATGAAAAAGTTAATTATTATTTTGTAGGCTCTTCAATTTATTATAATGTTATTTCTGAAGATATTATTACTACAGCAGATCAAGTATATGATGGTATGGTATTATCAAATATGTATCCATTTGATAATAATATTAAATGGACATCTGTAAGAGATAGTATTATTAATAAACCTAAAGCTTTATACAATTATAAAGATTTCAATATGATTCCAAAATATTTATTCTATGGAGTTAGAGCTGGTGAAGTTAAATTTTTTGAAGATTATGGATATGTTACAAAACCAGAATTATTTAATTATTTAGATAAAATATTACTTAATACTGAGAGAGTAACAAAACCAATATTAGATAAAAATGGAAATACATTATGGAGAGTTACTACAAGTGATGATTTAGATAATAAACTTTATAAAGAGGGAAGCATTTACGTATTAAAAGAACCTAAGAAAGTTAATAATAAAACATTTATTGGATGGTTTAATACAGTAGATGAAAAATATTATAAACCTGGTGATAAATATACAGTAATACATGGAACTCATTTTATAGCAGTATGGAAATAAAAACACCTTATAGGTGTTTTTTATTAGTGTAAAACAATAGTTAAATTCATGTTAAACATGTAAATTTATGGTGTAATAATGGTAAAATATAAGTATGAATAGTATTATGTCAAAAATTAATAGAAAATCAAAAGATGTTATCGATGATAACAGGTTTTTGTTTGCTGCTTTTGAAAATAGATTATTAACTAGATTAGTTCATATATTTGAAAAGAGAAACATACCTATCAATAAAGATATGATTAAAAAGAAAATGGAAGAGAATTTTATTAATAATCTTAATGATCAAAATGTAGATATAATTGGTAAGTATGTTAAATTAATAGCTAATTATGAAAAAATAATATGGAATTATGTGGAAACTAAAACAGATAATGATATAATAAAGAAGTCGACTATGGAATTTGTTAAGAAATTATCTGAAAAGAATAAAACATTAGTAACAGTAGAGTCTACTAATAATTTTAAAGAATATATTAATTCTATAATCTTTGTATATGATAATTTTGAACTAAATAATGAAGTATTTACAAGAATTGAAGCAGATACATATGAGATAATAAATGAATTTAATAGAAATAATTATAATTTTGTAATTGAATCTATTAATGAAGTAATTAAAAATATTATTAGTAAGATGTGAGGTTATTATGAGCGTATATGAGATGGCATTAAAATTTAAAAGAGATTATCCAGGAACAGTAGCTTTTAGAATTAAAAAACATTCAGAAGTTATAGAAAAACACTTAAATCCTGGAGAAAAAGTATTATATGTTTTTTGTGGCCAAAAAAATACTCAATCATATATGTTTATAAATTCATGTGTTGTTGCTCTTACTAATAAAAGAATAATGATTGGTCAAAAAAGAGTGTTATGGGGATATTTTTTTACAACTATAACACCTGATTTATATAGTGATTTAAAAGTTAGAAAGAATCTTATTTGGAGTGATATTGAAATAGATACTATTCATGAAAATGTATATCTATCTAATATTCATCCAGATGGAGCTGTTGAAGCAGAAACAAATATTACTGAATTTATGATGAAAGAAAAGAAAAAATATCGTGAACCAGATGCTTTCGTAAAGGAGAAAACTTATGCAAAAAAGTTTAAGAATAATTAGTGCTTTTTTAATAGTTTTATTATGCTTTGTTAGAGTAAATGCATCTGAAGATATTAATCTAGATCTTAAAAGTGAAAAATATATTTTATATAATTTAAAAGATGATAGTGTATTACTTGCTAAAGATGAAAATAATGAAACTAGTGTAGCTAGTTTAGTTAAAATAATGAGTGTAATTGTTAGTATTGAAAATAATAAAGATTTTGATAGTAAGATAACTATTACACAAAATATGATTTCTGATATAGCATCAGATGTATATAAAGTTGGACTTAAAAAAGGTAATAAAGTTACATATGATGATTTATTATATGGAAGTATTATCGCTAGTGGAGCAGATGCCGTACAATCTTTAGCTATTTATTCATGTGGTAGTATAGATAATGCAGTAAAATTAATGAATGAAAAAGCTAAAGAATTAGGTTTAAAACATACACATTTTACTAATGTAGTTGGTTTATATGGAGAAGAAAATTATAGTAGTGCATATGATATGGCTCAAATACTTAAATATGCTTTAAAAAATGAAAAGTTTAAAAAAGTATTTACTACTAAAGAATATACAATGTCATATGATAAAAAGAAGAAATTAACTAGTACTTTAGTTAGATTTAATAAAAGTGCAAAACAAGATATATCATTTATGACAGGAAGTAAAACAGGTCATATAAAAGCAGCAGGATATTGTTTAGCATCTACTGCTACTATTAATGATATTGATTATTTATTAATAACTTTAAATGCATTTAATGATTCAACTGCTCATATAAAAGATAGTATTAAAATATATAAATATTTTGGAGATAATTATGGTTATAAAACTGTTTTTGAAGAAGGAAAAGATATTATAACTTTAAGAGTAACTACTGCAGAAAAAGATGAATATGTAGTTAAAACTCCATATAAGAAAGAAATGTATTTAAAGAATGATTTTGATCCTGAAAAAGTAGAATTTAAATATGAAGGTAAAAAAGAATTATCTTCACTAAATAGAAAAGGAAGTAAAATAGGTAGTGTTACTGTTACTTATGAAGGAAAAGAATTAGATAAATTTGATTGTATTTTAGGAGAAAGTATTATATTTAGTTTAGATAAATATTTAGCTAATTATAAGTATCAAATATTACTATTTATTTTTGTTGTTTGTACTGGTGTAGTAGGATTAATGGTAAGAAGAAAAATTAAGAATAAAGCTATTTAAAAAAGTGCTTAAAAAAGTACTTTTTTTCTTGTAAATGTTTGACTTGAAATAGATAAAATATTATAATTATAATGTATAGTAGGTGAGCGTATGAAGAGAACATTAATATATCTAACTATTACAGTGGTTGTTATTACTTTAATAACTACTGTTTTAATGTTTTCAGCCAGTGGTTCAAGTGCAGTAAAGTTGTACTGGGCAGTTAGTTGTGCTGAAAATAGTTGTAATTTAAAAGTTAGTAGTTTAAATTTTATTGGAGAGGATGAAGAAACAGGTAATATTACAAATACTGAAGGTTTTGTAGAAGCAGGAAGTCTTTCAACAGAAGCGGCTGCTGCAATAGATAGTGTTAAAGAAGTACCTTGGTATCAATATAGAAGTCTAATTACATCTGTTACTCTTGGTGGTGAAGATGATGAAGTAGTACCAAAGAACATGTATGGTTGGTTCTATGGTATGGAAAAACTAGAAGATATAGATTTTAGTCATGTTGATTCATATTATTCAATAGATTTTACAAAAATGTTTTATGGATGTGTTTCTCTTAGAAATTTAGATTTAAGCCCACTTAGAATACCTTATAATAACTCAAGTAGTAGTACTGATATATTCGCATATACATATTTAGATTCAATTACATTTTCTTCTGATACATACTTATTATTAGATTATGGTTTTTGGGCAGAAGAAGGTCATCCAGAAAATGAATTCTATTATGATGATGATAATTTCAGTACAGCTGTTAATAAAACATATATAAATACGACACCAAAATTTTATTATAAAATTAATAATGGTACTTTAAGTATTACAAGTAATCCTGAAGTACTTAATGGTGAACCAGAAACATTTGAATATGCAGATAATAAATGGATTACAAACTATGAAGGATCTAAAAACACATGGTTTGATAAATATACTGAAGAATTAAAAACAAGTATTACAAAAGTAGTTATTGATGGTTTCTATCCAATGACTATGTATAGATTATTTGCAAATTTAACAGATTTAACAAGTGTTAATATTATTGATATAGACACAAGTTCTACTATAGATATGAATCTATTATTCTCTAATTGTAAGAAATTGATGTCATTAGATCTAAGTATGTTTGATACACAAAGTACAAATGCTGATCCTTCAGTTCGTTCAAGTTTATTTGAAAATTGTGTTTCATTAAGAGAAGTAACTATTAGTGATACATTTGGATTTGCATTTAGTGAAGGAACTTGGACTGATAGTAATGGTACAACATATGATAATGGATTAATTACTCCAAATGTTAATGAAACTTATAGAAGATATATTATTTATTGGGGAGTTAGTGGTAAAACATTAACAATATCTAATGATTATGTAAATGGTCAAAAGAATGGTGTTTATTATTACACAACATATGTTGATTCAGAACAAAATGAATTAACTCCAGCACCATGGACAACATCAACATATAGTAGTTTAAGAGATGATGTAGAACATATAGTTATAGGTTCTGCTAATAGTAAAATTAAACCTATTAGTATGCGTGATTGGTTTAAAGGATTTAAGAAAGTTGAATCAATAGATTTAAGTAATATAGATACTTCTGAAACAATATCTATTAACTCAGCATTTGCAAATATGACTAAGTTAAAATCAGTAGATTTAAGTAAACTTAGTTTTCCTAAATTAGAATCTGCTGTTGAAACATTCGCAGGAAGTACATCATTAGAAAGTGTTAATTTAACAGGATTTAATCCTCCACAATTAGTAGATATTAGTTTAATGTTTAGAGGAAGTTCATCTTTAGAAGAAGTAGACTTATCATCATTAACTGGAACTAATATTATGACATATGGATTATTTAATAATTGTAGTTCATTAAGAGTAGTAAATATGTCAAATATGGTATTCTCTGGTTTAGATGCTGAGGAAATTGAAGAAAACTATTCAGATGTATTTAAGAATTGTAATAAATTATCTCAAATTACAATAGGACCATCTAATGCAGCTTATATTAAGACACAATTACCAACACCAATTGAAAGTAATATACCTGGTGCTGATGGTAAGTGGCATACATATTCAACAGAGGGTGGAAATACAGTTCATAATTCATATACAGTTGAACAAATACCTGAAGATGTTACTCAAACATATTATGCAACTAGTCCTAAAACATTAAGTTTCTATGATTATGAAACAAATACTTTATTAAGAAGTGTTACATATGTATATGGTACTAAGTATAAATTACCAAATGATTTTACAAAACAACCAACTAATAGTATTGTAACAACAAGTTTTGTATCTTCTGATGGGCAAACATT
>Ga0247610_10008257_pt1 | contig 10605 bp, 6 predicted proteins | sample 174DNAGHGhighgp2_FD_193483 | JGI IMG/M metagenome (GOLD analysis project Ga0247610, IMG submission 193483) | Sheep rumen microbial communities from Palmerston North, Manawatu-Wanganui, New Zealand - 1742 DNA GHGhigh gp2 | ecosystem: Host-associated > Mammals > Digestive system > Stomach > Rumen ... | reverse complement strand
ATTGACTACTATGTAGATTTAATTAAAGAACAAGGTTGTGATGTTGAAGTTATCTTCGCTAACCAAGCAAAAACAATCTTAAATTATACAAAGAATGTAATTACTTGTGATATTCACACAAGAGCAAGAACAAAGAGAATCTTAAAAGAAAACGGTGCTAGAGTCGTTTTAGGTTTAGACGATATTTTAAACGCTCCTGTTGATGGAAGTGGTTACAATGAAAAATATGGCTTATTAGGTACTAATAAAGCTACAGAAACAACAGTTAAACTCTTCCCAAGAGACGCTCAAGGTTTAGTAGAAGACATTGCTGCTAAAATGAAAGAAGCTACAGGCAAAAACATTGAAGTTATGGTCTATGGTGATGGTGCTTTCAAAGATCCTCAAGGTAAAATTTGGGAATTAGCAGACCCAGTCGTTTCTCCATTCCACACAAAAGGTTTACTTGGTACACCAAACGAATTAAAACTCAAATATTTAGCAGACAATGAATTCAAAGATTTAAAAGGTGATGAATTAAAAGCTGCTATTTCTGAAAAGATTAAGGCTAAAGATGGTTCCTTAGTAGGTAACATGGTTTCCGAAGGAACTACACCAAGACAAATTACAGATTTATTAGGTTCACTTTGTGACTTAACATCTGGTTCTGGTGATAAAGGTACACCAGTCGTCTTAATCCAAGGATATTTTGATAACTATACTAACGATTAATTTTTATGAAGAAATCATTAGCATTTGATACAAAGAAATATTTAAAAATCCAAAAAGAAGAGATTTTGAAAAGAATTTCATCTTTTGACGGTAAACTTTACCTCGAGTTCGGGGGAAAGCTTTTCGATGACAATCACGCTGCTAGAGTTCTTCCTGGTTTTGAACCAGATGCAAAATTACAATTACTCTTATCTTTAAAAGATAGAGCAGAAATCGTTATTGTTATTAATGCAAAAGATATTAATTCTAACAAAGTTAGAAATGATATCGGAATTACTTATGAAGCTGAAGTTGAAAGACTTATTGAAGCATATACTTCTCTTGACTTATTAGTCCAAAACGTAGTTTTCTCTTTCTATGAACCAACACCATTAGTCTTAGAATTTGAAAAGAAATTATCAAGACGTGGTATTAACGTTGTTAAACACTATAGAATTGCGGGCTATCCACAAGATATTAAGACAATTCTTTCAGATGAAGGTTTAGGTAAAAACGAATATATTAAAACAACTCGTCCATTAGTAGTTGTTACTGCTCCTGGACCTGGTAGTGGCAAACTCGCTACATGTTTAAGCCAACTTTATTTAGATAAAGTTAATGGTGTTAACTCTGGTTACGCTAAATATGAAACGTTCCCAATTTGGAATTTACCACTTAAACACCCAGTTAATGTTGCATATGAAGCTGCTACTGTGGACCTTCAAGATGTTAATATGATTGATCCATATCACTTAGAACATTATGGTAAACTCGCTGTTAACTATAATCGTGATATTGATGCATTCCCATTGTTAAAAGACATTTTAACTGGAATTTATGGAGAATCTCCTTATTTCTCACCTACTGATATGGGTGTTAATATGGCAGGTTTTGCTATTGTTAATGAAGAAGCTGCTATTAAAGCAAGTAAAGATGAAGTTATTAGAAGATACTACCAAGCTGTTAAATTTAATTACTTAGGTAGATTCGATGATGAATGTGTTACTAAAGCAGAATTATTAATGAATCAATTAGGCGTCAGCAGTGCTGATAGAAAATGTGTTAAAGCATGTTTAGCTAAACAAGAAAAAACTGGCGAACATGCATGCGCACTTGAATTGCCTAACGGCAAAATCGTTACAGGTAAAAGAAGCGTCATGTTCGGTGCTCCTGCAGCATTATTACTTAATGCTTTAAAGACATTAGCAAAGATTGATGACGCTATTCCACTTATTTCTCATAACGTTCTTGAACCTATTCAAAGACTTAAAGTTGATGATTTACATAATCACAACCCAAGAATACACGCTGAAGAAATTCTTATTGCTTTAGCAATTCAAGCTCATACGAATCCGATGGCGGAAGTTGCTATTAAACAATTAAAGAAACTTAGAGGATGCCAAGCTCATGCATCATGCATTCTTCAAGAAGCTGAAGCGAATACATTTAGAAAACTTGGAATTGATCTTACAGAAGAACCTGCAAGTTACGCTAAAAAATATATTCACAAAAACTAATAAAAAATGGACCAATTCGATAGAGTTGGTCCTTTCTTTTAATTTTAATTTTAAAATTATCTTGCATAAAAATTAATTTTGCTTATAATTCCATTGATATGAAAAAGTATTTCACAACTAAAACTATTACAGGCCTCGGAATTCTAACAGCAATACTCATAGTGTTGTTTGGATTATCAAATGTTATCAAAATTGGTAATCTAACTTTAAACTTAACACTAGTTCCTATCGCTGTTGGCGCTTGTTTATTTGGTCCTTTCGGTGGATTCTTCCTTGGATTTGTTGATGGACTTTTAAACCTATTAGTAGGTGAAGTTGGCGCTTTTATGGCAGTTAATGCTTGGGCTACTGTTATCGTAGTTATCTTAAAGACTTCTTTAGCAGGTTTAATTGCAGGCTTTGCGTTCCTTCCATTTAAAAAGAATCATCCATTTGTTGGATGTGTTATTGCATCTTGTTTAGTGCCACTTGTTAACACAGGATTATTCGTCGTTGGTTGTATCTTATTCTTCATGTCTTTAGTAGAACAAATTTCTGGTTCTACAGGAAGCGCTGCTATTGGATTCATATTTATTGGATTTGTAGGAATTAACTTTATTATTGAATTTGCTACAAACTCAGTACTATCTACATTGGTCCATACAGTCTATAAAGTACAAGAGAAAAAGAAATTGGCGTAGGATTTAACGAGGAAATTACGAAAATACCACAGGTTTTATCGCTGTGGTTTTTCTTTATTCAACATCGCCTCTTTTTACGTGAGAATCGTATTTCTTACGTTCCGCAGTATTGAGGATTTTCTTTCTCATTCTATATGTAAGTGGAGTAATCTCAACTAGTTCATCACTATCGATGTAATCTAGGCAAGCTTCCAATGACATCTTTCTAGGAGTTTTAAGAACAACTGTGTTATCTTTTGTGGAGCTTCTGACATTAGTTAAGTTCTTTTTAAGAACTACGTTAACTGCTAAGTCAATCTCATAACGGTTTTCACCAACAATCATACCTTCATAAACATCAGTGCCAGGTTCAATGAACATTGTTCCTCTTTCTTCAACGTGTTCGATAGCGTAAGGAGTTGCCATACCACCTTCAGTAGCGACAAGAACACCAACGCTTCTTTCACCTAAGAAGTTACCTGCTGTCATTGGGCGATATTCTTTAAATGTATGAGAGATAATTCCATAACCTTTCGTTAATGTCATGAAATTAGTCATAAATCCTAGTAATCCACGTGATGGAATAACGTAGTTAAGAATTGTAATAGTGTCTTGAGCATCCATATTTACTAATTCAGCGCATCTATTACCTAACGCTGTCATGATGTCACCAACATATTCATTTGGAACATCAATTAACAAATCTTCATATGGTTCACATTTAACGCCATCAATTTCTTTAATAATGACTTGTGGTTTACTTACTTCGAGTTCAAACCCTTCTCTTCTCATGTTTTCAATTAAGATAGATAAGTGAAGTTCACCTCTACCTGAAACAATCCAAGATTCAGTATTTGGAATTCTTTTAACTTTAAGAGCAACGTCTTTTTGAGTTTCTCTGAATAATCTTTCTTCAATCTTTCTAGCGGTTAATAACTTTCCATCTTTACCACTGAGCGGAGATGAATTTGTACCAAATGTCATCTGTAATGTTGGTTCATCCAATTTGATAAGTGGAAGGGGATTAACCACATTAAATTCACAAATTGTTTCACCAACATTAATATCAGGTAAACCTGCAATTGCTACGATTTCACCTGCAGAAGCATTTTCGATTTCAAGCCTTCTAAGACCTTGGAAGCCAAATAATTTCATAACTCTGAAGTTAGTTGTGCTGCCATCTAATCTAGAGACCGTAACGTTATCATTTACTTTAACACTACCTTGTTTAATAGTGCCGATACCAATTCTTCCAACGAAGTCGTTATAGTCTAATAAAGCAACTTGCATTTGGAATGGTTTATTAACATCTACATTTGGAGCAGGTAATTTATCAATAATTGTTTGTAAAACAGCATCCATACCCTCAACTTGAGTTGATGGATCTGGATCATAAGATGAAGTACCTCTTAATGCACTTGTATAGACTACTGGGAAATCTAAGAATTCGTCTGGAGCGCCTAATTCAATGAATAAATCTAATACTTCATCTAATGTATGAGAAATATTAATGTTTGCTCTATCAACTTTGTTGATAACAACGATTGGTTTTACATGAGCTTGTAAAGCTTTCTTTAAAACGAATCTTGTTTGAGGCATAGTGCCTTCAAAAGCATCTACGAGAAGTAAGCAACCATCAACCATATTCATGATTCTTTCAACTTCTCCTCCAAAGTCAGCGTGTCCAGGAGTATCTAAGATATCTATTTTTGTACCGTGGTACATAATAGATGTTGTTTTAGCTAAGATGGTGATTCCTCTTTCTCTTTCGATATCGTTGCTATCCATAGCTCTTTCGTTAACTTCTTCGTTAGCGCGGAATGCACCTGAAGTTTTTAAAAGTTGGTCCACTAAGGTAGTTTTACCATGGTCAACGTGAGCAATAATTGCGATATTTCTAATGTCCATAATGTGGTCCTCCTTTATAAAAACCGTTTTCTATATTAGAAAAAAGAAAGAAATTTTGCAAGAAAAAGTGAATATTTCTTATACATATGTGTATAATATACGCATGGACGTTATTTTCCAGAAAGATAGCAACTCATCAGTTGCTAACAAGAAAACATTTAAAGAAAGACTCATAGCATTTTTTAAAAACTATAATTCTGGGTTTTATTTTTTTCTATTCCTTTGTCTTATTGGTTTAATCTTTTTTATTTCATCCCTTTGGGAAAATCAATTCACTACTTTATTTGGTGGGGATTATACCGCACAACAACTACCTTTCTACACTAATGGATATGATGATTGGTGGCATTTCTTTACAACTGGAGAATTTAGATTCTATAGCACTAATACATATTTAGGTGCATCTAATATGGGTGCAAATACTTTCTATTACTTATTTGACCCATTCTTCTTACCAATTCTTTTATGTCCTAGAGCATATATAGCACAAGGTATGGCAATCTTAACTATCTTTAAGATCGCTACCGCAGGTATGTTCTTTAGAAAATACATGAGAGTAATGGGTGCTAGTGATATTGCTAGTAAGATTACCGCTTTAGCGTATGCGTTCTCTGGTTGGATGGCTTGGTTCTTATGGTTTAACCATATGACAGAGATCATGATTTGCTTCCCAATTATGCTTTGGGGTGTTGAAAGAGTAATTAGAGAAAAGAAACCTTGGTTATTAATGTTTTCATTATTCTTAATGGGTGTAACTAACTACTTCTTCTTAATTGGTATGGGAATTGCAGCGTTTTTCTACGCTTTATTTAGATATTTCCAAAGACTTAGACTTAACTCATGGAAAGATAATTTAATTATTTTAGGACTTGGATTCCTTGGATTTGCTGCTGGCTTATTGCTTGCTTGCGCCATTGTCTATCCGAATATTCTTTATAGCATGGACGCTCCAAGAGCGACCAACTCAACATATTTAACTAACTTAATCGATTCTTTAAAGGCTAAAGATTTTGGCAAATTCTTTAGATATTTATTCTCTTGGAAAGCAAGCGAAGGCAAAGAATATAAACACTTCTATCCTTTAGCAAGCTTTGTATTCCCTTGCGCATCTTGTAGAGGCACTCCATTAGTTCAATGGGGACATGAATGGTACGATAACTGCGCTACTAACACATATTCATTCTTACCAATGTTGCTTTTATTCCTCCCTGCTTTTATAAAAGCGATGAGAGAAAAGAAGTGGAGCGCGATTGTCGCAGTAGTGTTATTTATTTGGGCACTTGAAACTCCGTTCTGCTACTACATGTTCTTTGGATTTACCGCTCCATATGGTAGATGGGAATTATTCTTTGTTACATCATTCTTAACATTTACTGGTTTATACATTGACAAAGCAAAAGAAGAACCAATTTGGACTGATTTTGCAGGATATGCATTTGCAGTTTTATTAGTTATTGGTGGCGGAATTTGTTCTAACACAATTCAACAATACTATGATGGTTTCGAATATAGAATGGATGGATTAAATGCTGCTGGTGCAACCGCTATTGTCATTGGCGTTTTAACAGCAGAATTTATTGTATTGTTCTTCTTAAAGAAGAAACCGGCATTTAAGAACGCTATGACAATAGCTATTTCAATTGAAGCGGCTATTATGGGTTATTTAACAATTCAAGGTCACTGGTGCGCTTCATTTATTTACACAAATAATGGTGTTCAATACTGTAATGATATCTATCAACTTAATCAACAAATTAAGAAAGTGGATAAATCCTACTATAGAGTGTGGACTTATAACCAAAATGAAAGTTCTAGAAACGATGGTATGAGAAACTCATACAATGGTTTAGGTTGTTTCCACTCTCTATATAACTTTAATATTTCTAACTTTGTTAGCTGGACAAGAATTCAAGATGGTAATCCATTCTCTGGTAGTGGTTCTTGGTCTGGTTGTTATGTTTGGAAAAATGCTGATTTAGATAAGTTCTTAGGCGTTAAATATTACTTCATTCAAAGTAACTCACCACAATGGGGTTGGATGAGAGACGGCAACGCAATTGATGATAACCATCAATATCAATACAACGTTCCATTAGATTACAGACAAATCTATGATTATAAAACCGATAATTACGTAGTTTTTGAAGATAAAAACCACATTGATTTTGCATTTGGTTACGATAAATTAATCTCTTATGAACTCAAAGAAGGGCAACCAGTTCAATCTTCTGAAGCTGATATGTCAACTTCCCTTAGAGGCACAGTTAGAAATGGCGAATTGCTCTTGGAAGGCGCAATTCTTGAACAAAGTGTTGCTAATAAAATTAAAGAAGAAAACCCTTCATTTGAAGTTGTTAACGCTAAAGATTCAAGAGTTCTTGAAAAGAAGAGTTTAAGTGCGAATGTTAGAATGTTTGATCTACATCAACCACTTTTAGATGATAGAAAATGCACAGTTTATACGTTCTTCCAACCAGGAAAAGATTCTTGGATGGGCGATGTTGATGCATTAACTAGTGACAAACTCGTTACTGTTGATGAAGGTAGATTTGCAGAAATCGAATCCTGTAATAGAGAAAACGATCAATATGGTAGATATGTCGTAACAATTACTCCAAGAATCAATGATACATTCACTGAAATGTATGATGAAGATGGATATGCAGTATATGTTCCGTATTATTATCACGATGATTATCAAGCAGATATCTACTTAATAGATGAAGATAACAAGATTATTACTTGGGATAGACACCAAGATGATAAATACACTGAAGGCGATTCTAGATATCGTAGTTTCTATGTACATCCAAAAGCATATAACGAAGATGGCACTACTAAAGTAGCGGCACCTAAGTTGAAGAAAATCATTGTTGCTAATAGAAATAGATTCTCTCCATATAAGAGCGAATTTAGTGTTCTTTATGAAAAATACTCTGATCAAAAAGCAAGACATGATGCTCTTAAGAGTTATCAAATAACCGATGTTAAAGTTGGCACTGATAAATATAAATTCAAAACTAACTTTGATAAAAAGGTAGTAGTGGTTACACAACTTCCATTTGAAAAAGGTTGGTCTATTAAAGCAAAGGGTGCTGATGGAAAGAGCAAAAACCTTGAAGTTTTATCAGTTCAAGGCGGTTTTACAGGCTTTGTTGCAGAAATTGGTGAAACTAATTACACAATGACTTTCTATCCTGCTAACTATCAAACGGGCAAGATTATGTCAGCGTTTGGTTCACTCTTATTCTTAGGAACTTTCTATGGCTATTGCTACCTTAGAAAAAACAAAGAAATCGAAGAAGATATTAGAAAGACTTTAGCGTTATATTAATATGAAACTTAGTTATGATGAATTAGAAATGGCCACATATCGAAAAGAGAAAAAAACGAGGAAAAGGAACGTCTCAAAAAATCTAAGGAAAAAGACAAAATAGATTACTAAAAAAATGCATTCATTACGAACGCATTTTTTATAACTTCATCGTTAATGACTTAACATAATTTGGTTTTGCATCAAATTCTTCACAAACAATTTCTCTTGCTTGAGGTTTTGTTAAACCTTTTTCTAATAATTCTTTATATCTATTTAAGAGTTTATCGTCATCGACTTCTTGCGTGATGTTATTACCTTCAACAATAATAACCATTTCGCCTTTTAAAGTTGCTTTTTCAACATCTTTTAGCTCGCTTAATGAGCCTCTAATATATTCTTCGTTTAACTTAGTTAATTCTCTAGCTACACAAGCTTTTCTATCGCCTAAAGCCTCAAATAACATTGTTAGGGTTCTAATAATTCTATGAGGACTTTCGTAGAAGATTAATGTTTCTTTCTTGCTAACTAAATCTGCTAGCTCTTTTTTGGCATCGCTATCTTTACTTGGTAAGAAACCATGGAAATAGAAGTGGTCAGTTGGTAATCCTGAAGGAATTAGCGCTGTTAAGAATGCGGAACTACCATTAATTACGCTTACCGGAACATTGTTTTTGATAGCTTCTTGAACAAGTAATGCGCCCGGATCAGAAATGCCTGGATAACCAGCGTCTGACATATACGCAATTGAACTACCTTCCAAGATAAGTTTAATTACATTAGCGCTTGCTTCGCGTTCGTTATGTTCATGAAGAGAAATCATCTTTTTCTTAACACCTAAATTATTGAGTAAATTCATAGAATTTCTAGTATCTTCAGCAGCGACAAAATCAACACTATTTAAAACTTCGATAGTGCGCTTTGAAACTTCTCCTAAATTACCTATAGGAGTGCTTACTAGATATAAAATAGGCTTGTTTTGATAGGATTTATTTCTTTCCATTGTGATTTTTGTTGTCTTTATTCTTTGGGAAATGTGCTTGTTTTTCAAAGTCTTCTTTTGCTAAGAATTTAACATCTTCCGCATTTTCAACTTTGATGACTTTAGAAATAATGTTGATGTTTGTGATAGTGTATTCTGTCTTATCAATAAAGACTTTGCTACCTAAAGGTGGATATTTCTTTCTTTCTTCAAGATAAATATCATCTTCATATTTCAAACAACAAATGAGCTTACCACAGTGACCTGATAACTTAGGAATGTTGATAGCGAGCATTTGGTTTTTAGCTCTTGTGATGGAAATACCATCAAATTCATTTAAGAAAGTAGAACAGCAAAGTGGTAAACCACACAAACCAATTCCACCTACCATTTTAGCTTTGTCTCTAGAACCAACTTGTCTAAGTTCAATTCTTGTGTGAAGTTTTGACGCTAATACTTTGAGTAATTCACGGAAATCTACTCTTTCATCTGCTAAATAAAGGAATAATACCTTTGATTTATCAAGAGTGTATTCACATGAAATAAGTGCCATATCAAGTTTTAATCTTTCAACTTCTGCACGGCAAATTTCTAATGCGAATTTAGCATCTTTTAAATTAGCTTCGAAAAGCTTTTTATCTACATCAGTAGCGACACGAAGGACAGGTTTTAAACCTAACTCACTTCTATATTTGGACATTTTTTCTTGTTCAATGACTACTTCACCGAGTTCTAAACCTTTAATAGTTTCTACAACTACCTTATCTCCAATATTTAATGGCATTTCTTTAGTGCCAAAATAATATGCTCTTGGAGAAGAGTAAAGTTTAATACCCACATAGTGGTCATAAACAGAATTATCTATTTTAATTTCTGGAGCGTTATCTACCATCTATATTTTCTCCTTTGTAATGTAATTGATAATGTGATCACAGAGTAACGCTGTTGACACATTAGCGTTTATAAGAGATCTATTTTTTAATAGTTCAATTAAAGATTCTTGGATATGAGGAAGTTTCTTAGATAAATCTTTTAAAGATTCCTCATAACTATTTAAGTATATATCACAATGATTTTGAATATTTAATAAATCTTCAAAAGTTTGGATAAGTATATCTATGAATAATCGCATTGATTCCTTTGTTTTAATCGAAGGAATTATATCTTTTTCTGCAAAATAAATTGCTTTGTCAAAATCGTTCTCTCTAAGTGAATTTAATAGGGATTCGTACATGTTTTTGACATTTTCATAGCGTTCTTTTTCTTCTTCATCAGCGAGAATATCGTATATTAATTCACCACAGTTATAAAAATAAGAAAGGAGTTCCGCATCAATTTTATTAACTCCAAATCCAATAGCTTCATTAATGACTTCTCTTCTTTCAGTTAACTTAAGTCTTAAGATTTGGCATCTAGAAAGAATAGTAGGAAGAATTGAATTCTCATTATTTGTGGTTAAGAAAGCATAAGTCTCCGCGCCTGGTTCTTCTAAGAACTTAAGAATGGAGTTAACTGCTTCTATAGTCATATTTTCCA
>Ga0247610_10008256_pt1 | contig 10605 bp, 8 predicted proteins | sample 174DNAGHGhighgp2_FD_193483 | JGI IMG/M metagenome (GOLD analysis project Ga0247610, IMG submission 193483) | Sheep rumen microbial communities from Palmerston North, Manawatu-Wanganui, New Zealand - 1742 DNA GHGhigh gp2 | ecosystem: Host-associated > Mammals > Digestive system > Stomach > Rumen ... | reverse complement strand
GAAGTCCATCGAGTTCTTCAACACGATCGGCATCGACTACGTCTCCTGCTCCCCGTTCCGCGTTCCCATCGCCCGTCTCGCCGCCGCCCAGGCCGAGATCAAGCAGAACCCGAACGCGTAAGCGAAAGCGCGACACACGGGTCGAAAGACTCAACTAATTGATTTGAAGGAGTTTGTCAATTCGGCAAGCTCCTTCTTTTTTTGCTTTCAGCGTAGGTTGAACCTTTTAAAAGAGAGCGCGTTTACAAAGTGTTTACAGTTTTCAGAACTTGTGTTTACACCTGTAATTCATTTAAACACAAGAAATTATGGCATCTTTCAAAATCTGTGTCAGAGTCAAAAGACAAGATGGTCTGTACCCTGTTTACATCCGAATCACGCACAACAGGCAAGTCGGATACATCAAAACCGACAAATGCGTAGGCAAAGAAGGTCTCAAGAAAGGAGAAGTCGTCGATCCCCACGTTCTTGCATACTGCTCCAAGGAAATCCTGCGATACAATGAAGCCTTGAATGCCGTCAATCTCTCTAGTCTCACCGTCTCTGAAATCGTGACATTCCTTAAAAAAATGGACGAGGAGATTTCTTTCTCGGAGTTTGCCCGGTTCTATGTTCGACGGATGAGCATTGAATGGAAGATGGAACGAAATGCCAAAAATTACCAGCTAGCACTTCGTTCTTTGGAACTCTTTATGGACCGCGACAACATTCTATGCCCACAACTCTCCGGGAAAGTCATTCAAGACTGGATTACGGATTTAGAAAAGCACTATCATAGAGCCAAAGAAATGTATCCGACTTGTGTGAAGATTATGTTCAACGCCATTTTGGACGAGTATAACGACTACGAAAAGGGCGTAATTCGGATAAAAAACAATCCCTTTCGAAAGATTCGGATACCAAAAGCTGATACGCCTGACAAAAGAGCCTTAGACATTGATACGCTGAGGAGATTCTTCTTCGGAGAATTGCCACCTTCTAAAATGGTCGCACCCTTGCCTGAACTAAGCAGAGATGTTGCCGAAATGGTGTTTTGCCTGGCTGGAATCAACACGGCAGACCTTTATTTAATGAAGAAGGAGTGCCTACGCGATGGTGTTCTTTGCTATCATCGGCAGAAGACAAAAAAGTTCCGCAGAGACGGCGCTTACCTTGAAATTCGAGTTCCAGAACGTCTGCTTCCTCTCTTTGAAAAGTATAAGTCAGATGACGAATACCTTTTTTGCTTCAGCAAGCGACACCAGGATCTTGACTGTTTTAATATCAACGTCAACCGAGGACTAAAACGCTATTGTACCCATAATGGGCTTCCTCCAATATGCATCTACAACTTCCGGCACTCATGGGCGACTATCGCCCGGAACAATTGCGGAGCTTCTACCGAAGAGGTCGGATTTGCCATGAACCATTCTTCCGCTCACCGAATTACCGAAGGCTACATAAAGAAGGATTATTCGCCAATCAGTATTCTAAACGAGAATGTCTTGGGCATCGTTTTCGGGTAATAAAAAAGGCGGCTCCCCCTTTGGAGGGAGTCGCCTTTAAAACAGTATGTACTGTATACTGCCATTGGGATAGCTCCTTAAGCCGCCGTAGGTTCGCTGGCCCCAGTAGAAGCCTCCTTCGTATCTTGAGGAGCTTCCTCCTCAGTGAAAAGGCCTTCTGGCGTTGCCATAAAACGCTTGACAACTTCCTCTGGAACTAGGCTGCAACAGAAGTCGGCAACCTCAATACCGGCACCGATTATGCCGTATTTCGCGACCTGATTCACGAGGCCAACTCCCCGTGCGACAATATTGGTCGCAACAAGAATAGGATCGACCTCAAGCTTCTTGGCCTCAGCCAGGAATCGACGGCTATCAAGTAACTCATCAGCGCGCTGCATGAAGAGCGTCCAGAAGAGGTTCTTGTTTTCGAACTTCTTCGCGGCACACAGCTCCAAGCACTTGAACCGCACGTCACAAGTCTTTTCGACCTGGACCTTGTAAATACGATCCGCCATCCGAATGACGTCAGAAACGTTCTTCATCTCCGTCTTCGTATAGGGACGGACATTCTTAACATTAACTGTTACGTTAGCCGGAGTAACCTCCAGCGTTCCTGAATTTAAAGTAGCATGAATTCTTTTCATGGCTATACAAATTAAAAGATTAAAAATTGAAAAATCGATTGAGAAGGAGGTGGCGCTCCTCTTAACTCGTTCACCACGCCACTGGTGTTCGGTCCGTAAGGTGGACCAACCCAAAGAGTACCAGGATTACCATCACGGCTCGCAGGTCTTCCATCGCGACCATCTGTCACCTGGTCGGTCCGGGCTCGGTATCAGTATTTTCAATGAACTCTCAGGTCGGTGCCTTGCACCCGTTGCCTGTCGCTTGCCCTTCGGCTCAGCTGTTTGATCTCTTCTTTTTCGTTGCGGTTTGAATTTATCTTTCGAGTGCAAACTTACAACTTTATTTTTAACATAACTATCTGATTTTCAAGCATATATATACCAAACTAGGCACAAACAACTATCGCCTTCCTATACTGGAAGGCGATAGCGAACTACTAAAAAGCTATACTGTGAAAGGAAATCTAACTATCCTATTGTTCTAATCCTGTTTTCTGGACAAATAGCACATCGGACATTGTATTCTGCATCAGATATCCGTACTCATTTTCCCGAATTGCAAGCGCTAGCGAACTATTTTCGAAGTAATCCTTGTTTGTCATGTACATTGCTCTCACGGATGAAGTCTTTCCAGTCTTGCAGATGCCACACTGACTGGCGAGCGTGCTGATCAGATCACTCTCTTGGGCGGACGCGTACTTCACGTCGGAGCGCTTGGTAAGACCGAACGATTTGAAAAAGCGGGAAAACAGGTCGAAGAACATCGCGGTCATATTCTTCACGCTGCACGAATCCAGCCGGATGGGATAAACCCTCTTTGGAACATAAAGCTGCCCTTCCTTAAAAACCTGGAGGAATTCGCTATCGTTCCGACCACGAATAAATGCAAACGGATTTTCTAGATATGCGGAAAGCATGTCATCAATTAACACCGTAGACCCATATGACTTGCCACATACCTGGACAGCCGACCTGTTAAACAAGCGCAAATGGGGCGTGATATAAGACTCTTGATAGGTAAGATAGACGTAATCGTAGATAAACAGGAACAGGACGTAGAATTTCTGCACGTCAAACTTTGCCCGATCCCCCTTGGACAGATATCCACGAAATCTAGCAATCTCGTTTCGTATATCATCAGGTGCAAAATGGCCGCGTGGAATCATATCCATTCGGTCAAGGAGGTCCCTCTTCAACGAAGTAACGAGATTAGATAGAATCTTGGGATTCTGGGAATCCCGACGTACTACCAAGTATTGCGGCTGAACAGGGATAAAGGTAATGTATTCGAAAGATGATTGTATCAGAGTCTTCACATAGTCAAGGCGCTCATCCCATACAATTGCTGCTAATTCTTCGTTCTGCGATTCTTCGTTTTCTCCTAATATTTCAGAGGCATAGCACAAGTGCTCATAAGCAGTATGGGTTACTCGACAACTGCTTCCGGCTAGCTCCTCCATGGGTTCCCTCAAATCTTCTGGAAGTTCCTCCGGATTCAACACTCTTTCGGGCTCAGGCACCGCCGTAATTTCCTCGCTTTCCTGTACCTCATCCTCGACTAAACTATCCAGCGAAATGATAGGAGGAGTGATGGTTTGTTTTTTCCTCACAAACGCATCTACCGAACAGCCCATCAAGTAACAGTAAGCCTGATTATCTCGAATCCAAGTCCGAAGATTGCACGCAGAGAAATATCTGCCATATTCCTTCATTACCGTCGTGACATACTTTGATTCCGCAGCGGGCTTCAAGGACTTGCACAAACCGAAGAGACGGAGCAGTTCATATATTAGCATTCGCTCCGGTTTAGCCCATTCTGAGTTCCCCTTTTTCTGCAGACCGAAAGAGAGGAAGAACTTATGCACAAGGTCGACGAACATCGCCGAGATATTCGAGTCCGAAGCATGTGGATTCTGAACGAACTGCATCAACCTCATTTCAGGAAGATGATAATCCACTATCGGCCATTCTTCTTCATCTAACTTACCATTCTTCTGGACATACTTTGCTACAGACGCACACACTCTAAGAGGCGAATTAAAAACCCTACCTCGAATGACAACTTCCCCACTCACATACTTATCTAGACCTGAGTGAAGATGTGCCTCGCTCAACGTAAGCATGCAGTAATCATAAACAAAGATGATCAGGTTCATCAGTTTCTCCGGGTCCAATCTTACACGGTCCTCATAATCGAAGTTCTCTATCTGGTCCCGGATAAAGGCGTCCAATTGCTCATAGCTGCACTTCCCCCTAAGCGCAGATTCCTTTCTCTGCCAGAAGTCCCTTGAGACACCTTCTACCAAATCGTTCCACTGCTCGATTTGAGCAGCACTAGATCCGTCGTTGAAAGGAAGGGATAGCACATAGAACTGGAGGAGATGAACAAGTTTATCATCTACCTCTTGCGGTGGGGTATAGTTATCGAATGCGAAGATATTGAGGAATGAAGAACTAATGAGTTGGAATATATACTCCAATTCGGCCGGAGGTGTTAATCGTTCCACAGGATCAGATTCTGATGCCAAATCTGCCATGTGAGCATAGACGATACCCGAATTGACATCCATGAAATCCGGATTGAAGCTCATAGTATAATCTTTTCTCAACATAGGATAAAATGAAAGGGTTGGTTATCCGTTTGTGAAGTTACAGCTATTCCTGCAAAACTCCAAATCCCTTCCATCACCCCATATCCCTCCACATCTCTCGTATTTGTAAATTCTTCATTTTCAATCAATTAAATTTGTTTTTGCTGATTTTTGTCACTATCTTTGTATTGGAAGATTGGGAGAGATCATTTTGGCATTCTATATATTACAGGGGTACTTCGGTGCCCCATTCTCCCACTCCCCTTCACGGTTTTTCTGATCGACGGTTACCTGGGTGTTTGAAAGCTTCACGTCGCATCGAAAACCATCAGCACGAAGATCAAGATTATATAGCGAAAAGTGTCTCCGTTTTCATATAGGGTGGAGTTCTAGGCTCCGCCCATTTTCTGGCCAACTTGTAAATGGAAACTGAGTATGGAAATCTTTTTTACTTAATAATAATTGTAAATCTATTTTGAGTAAGGAAATCATTTTTACTATATAATTAATAATAGATAATATAATAAACTATTAAAACACAATAACTTATGAAACAGAAAGACACTTTAGTAACTGCTCCGTCAGGGGTACAATACCTCTGTGACGAGCACAAGTGAATGACGCAGATTCCGGAGAACTGCGTATTCCACAAGGGCATCACTGGCTGTGGTGCCACCACTCTAGCAATCAAACAACCCGGCAACACCATCCTTGCAATGCCGTTCACCAATCTGGTCGACAACAAGGTGGCAAGTAACCTTAATCTTCTAGGCATACACGGAGGGATGAACAGAGAAGCCGAAGTCGCCAACTACATCAAGAACCATGATTCCTTCAAGATCGCCGTCACCTACGATTCGTTCCCTAAGGTGTGCGATATCCTCTGCGACCAGGGCCTTGACCCTTACAAGGATTTCTTTCTCTTCGTGGACGAGTACCACGTTCTTTTTAATAGCTACAAGTTCCGGAACAGGGCTGCTCGGATCCTTCTCGACTATTCAAAGCGATTCGACCGCAAGACCTTCGTATCAGCTACACCTATTCCTCGCGAATACTGACTAACCGAATTCCAGGATCTACCGGAATACCGGATTGAGTGACCGGAAGCAGAAACCGTCCACATCAACTCTGTTAAGGTCGAAGACCCCTTAATATATATGGCCCGCCTCTGCAAATCCAAAGCATCTAAAGGTGGATACGACAACTACCACATATTCTTGAACAGCGTGGAAGGTATTAGCAAAATCATTCGCTTGGCAGGATTGAGACCGGAACAATGCCGAATCGTTTGTTCGCAAAGTGATGATGACACCAAACAGGCCAATCAGGCAAAGCTTGGAGAATTCCAAATCCAGGTAACGACAGATCCTGTGAAGTTGTTCAACTTCTACACCTCGACTTGCTTCGAGGGACAAGATATCCTGGATCCAGTTGGACGCACGTTCATCGTCAGTGAGGCTTATAAGGACCATACCAAGATGGATGTGATGACTACCCTGCTCCAAATCTGCGGAAGGGTGCGGAATTCAGAATTCAAAACCGAGATCAACCAGTTCTACGCACAGTCTGATTACAAGGATGTGACGTTCGAAGAATTCAAGCAGAACCTCCAAAGACGGGTTGCAGATGCAGAGCACGATGCGGAACTGCTCAACCAACTAACCGTCGGTGGGAAAGAGATTCTGAACAAGTATATCCAGAGATATCCCTACGTCTCCGTTATAGAGGATAAGATTGTCGTCGACCAGAACCTCGTCAACCTTGAAATCGTAAACTGAGGAGTCGTTAATGGCCAGTATAAGACGCAGTGCAACATGAACAACGCTCTTTCAAAAGCTGGTTTCCAAGTAACCAATGACTCAGGAGCTTATAATACAGATGAAGAGTTGGAAAACCCGCTTACCATCGAAAAGACCTCCTTCAAGGCAATCTTTGAGGAGTATGCCGACATCAAAAAGGACAGCGGGATGTACAACCTGAGAATGTTCCGTGCGTCTAGGATAGAGATCGAGAAACCGCTTGTAAAGGAAGCCTACGACGTTCTAGGTCCGGAAAAAGTTCGCGAGTTGAAATACCATCAGTCCAACATCAAACGGGAACTGCTGAAACAGATGCACGAAACCCTGGACATGAAAGTCTTTCTTATATTAGATGCCCTACTGCCCAAGCAGGTTGCCATCCCCAAAAAGGAAATCGTGGAAAAACTGGAAATGGTCTATAAGGGGCTCAAGATCCAGAAGAAAGCGAAAGCTACGGATCTCAAGGCGTGATACGACATCAAGGAGACCACTAAACGAGGAACTGATGGGAAAACGCATGCTTGCATGTGCATTCTATCTTCCAGAATCAAAGTAAGCAGGTAAACAGATGAGGCGAAATCATGGTTCCGGGATCATTTCACTACCTGGAACCATGGTTTCATCTCAATTTCTCTTGCGAATACCAGGTTTCGGGTACATTTCAGTTCGTGAAGACAATGTGCTTATAAAGAAAAAGGACCGCCACCTAGTGACGGTCCTAATCTGTTTTAAGAGTTAGTCGCAGACGGGGCGGATGGAGAAGCCAACATAGCGAGGAAAGCCTGACGCCCTACTGAAAGCACTGGAAGTGAAATGCCTGTGCCATACATAGGCCGGACGATCAACATCCAAAGAAGCAGACCAGTAATAGCCTTCGGAACCGAGATACGTCGCAGAATGTTGACCGCTCTTGTAGCCAGCAGCGGGAATGAATATACTGTTGTTGCCTCCGATTTTATATACCATATACCCCATAACACCATCGTATGTTGTCGACTCCCATAAACAAGCCGACTTTAATTCTATCCACTCTTCGTCCGTGGGGATACGCCAGTTGTCGCCCAATTTGGTTTGGGCAGCATCATCCGATAAATCAAGGACGGTCTTACCATCAGGGGAACCTGAGCCAAACCAATACTCAGTCTTATCCTCCGGGCAATACTTGGTCAACTTATCATAGCCTCCATTGTACCATGCGTAACTGTCCACAGAGTAATTCTTCTTTGTCCGAGTCTCTCCCCAAGCATAGTAACCGCCATAATCTGCCGGCTTGGTAGCATCGAGATTAAAAGCCGCCCACTCGACGGAAACGCCCATGTCGACGGCGCCACTTGTGGCAAGCATAAATTCATTCTTTTCTCTATAGTCGTCAATCGGGTGTAGCTTTGAAGAGTATCTCGCCCAGTTGGTCATCGCTCTATACAAATCAATCATAGCCGACGGGACAAAGATTCCCTCTACTATATTGAACGTATTAGGCTGGATGGCTATCGGGGACGCTGATGGCAGAATAACGCAAACAACACCTTCAAAACAGAAGTCACCGAGAGATGAAATGGTAGAAGGCAATTCAAGTTTCCACATCTTTAAGCCGGTAAAAGCATAGTCACCAATCGAGGTGACGCTCGCTGGGACAGCAACAGAAGTCAGAGAGACACAATTACGGAAGCAATATCGCGGAATAGAGGTAATACCATCGGGTATAACAACCTGCGACAGAGAAGAGCATTCGTAGAACGCGTACTCATCAATGGTCTTCAACTGGGGAGGAAGATCAATGGAGCGGAGTGACGAACAGTAAGATAATGAATATTGACCTATCGATGTCACGTTCGAAGGAATAGCTATCGAAACCAGCGAGGTGCATCTCTGGAAGGTATGGTTATCTATGGAAGTCACCCCCGAAGGAAGTTCAACTGCCGTAAGAGAGGAGCAGCCATAGAATGCATATTGGCCAACCGAGGTTACGTTCGAAGGAATAGCTATCGAAACCAGCGAAGAGCAATTATAGAAAGTATAGCTTCCGATTGCAGAAACACCCGAGGGAATATCTATGGACACTAGCGAGGAACAGTCATAGAATGCATAAGTTCCAAGGTCATTGATATTCTCCGGAATGGTAATCGAGACAAGTTTACTACAACCGTAAAAAACCCTATCTAGACTATGGACATTCTTGAAGTACCGTATTTCGTCAAAACTCGCAACCCCTTTCCAGTCGGCAAATAAGCCATCAAACGATGTCGCCGCTTCTGCCTCCTCATACGATACCTCACCGTCGCCATCAGTATCAAACTTAGCCACGCAGGCATACTTGGCAGCAGGATCAGCGAACACAATATTCCCTGTCACAGGCTCCCCTCCCTCCTTGTCCTTATAGACCAAATCCTCATCAGCATCAGCCAACGAACCAAAGATACCACGCTTGATAGTCTTAGAGCCAGAGGATTTGAGCGTGGCATACTGGGTATCGGTGTTGAAGGTCATCTTGAAACCGTTGGAGAGGGTGCCAGGGAGAGCGACGATGTAATACCATTTCCCCGTCTCGAAGGTGGTGCCATAAGGGGCGCTTAAGGTAATGCTCTTCTGGCCATCAAGGACTTCCTGGACGGCAGGGACACCATCAACAAAGGCGAGCTTGACCTTGCCGGCGATGTTTTCATCGTTCTGGCCCTGGAATACAACTTCCTTGACGCCTTCCTGAGTGAGGGAGAAGCGAATGCCACCGCAGACGTTGTAGAAGGCGAGTCCATAGTTATCTGACTGCGCCAATGTGATGTTTGTGTTCTTGGCAAAGCTGCCAGCCCTTCCTGTCTGCGAATCGGGAAGCGTCGTGACCATGGCATCTCCGTCCAATTGAGCATCTGCCCGATATGGATACAGACCCCAAGTCTTTGTAGAGATTCCTGCACCCTCGTTGCCGCCAACGACTACAGGAAGTGTCCCTGTAAACGTTGCAACCGTGACGTTCTCAGTATTCTGGGCAACGAACCGTCCTCCTGATCCATTGAAGAACACCTTAATCTCATCGGCAGGCTCCCAATAGACCTGGGTCCCCCCGTCGATGAGTGTGGTTCTTGTTTCGGTCGCACCTTCCTGATAGGCGCGGATTGTGATGATTTCCCCGTCATCGACAGGAGTTTCGACCAATTTGCCCGAACAAGAGCAAAGAGCAGCGGTCGCCAGGGCAAGAATTAGGTAGTTGTATTTCATATCAGTTCCAGTCTTCATAATCAATATCTTCATTTCCCCCGGGAAGAGGGCTACCACATAATGCATTCTCCAGCGTGAGAGGGATTATCCGTACGAGCGGAGGGATATAAGTCGAGGTTTCGTGCATAGGGATGGTGTGTTATTGAGGGCAAAGATAGCGTCTATTGGAGGGAAAAACAAGAAGGGAAACCACTATAGAGGTTTTTTTGAGCATGAAAAACGCCCACCGAATGGTGAGCGTTCTTGCTAGAGCTCATCGGCCAATTCATCGGTGGCCTTTTCCGAATTGGTTCTGTCTTTGTAACTTGTGATAGCACAACCTGTGGAAACACTCTGTTCCTTTATGTAGAGGCTAATAATGCCATTGGGGGTGTTGTACTCAGATTGCCATGTGACGTGGCCATCTTGCATATGCATAAACTCATAGCCATCTTCCTTGTATGGGGACTCAAACTCTTCAATAGTTTGCGGTTGTCCATACTTTCTTGTAAGGGCCTCTTTCAATGTATTATAGTCCATCTTAGCCATGCCCCAATCGCGTCGATTGACGAAAAGGGCGTACACGGCATAAACGGTATGGGAGGTCACGGTAGATTGAACAAGAATCTTGCAATCCTTACCGGCAAACTTGCCAATGAGCCATACGCCATCCGTATCGCTCTCGACCTGTGTAAAACCATCGGCCTTGAGTTTTCCAAGAAACGCAGTAAGTGATCCATCAATCGGGATACTCTTGAACGTAAGATGGTCCTGGGCGGAAAGTATTACAGAGCAAAGTGCCAGGATGAAAATGGTTATCAGTTTCTTCATGATGCATTTCGTTTGAGCACAAAGATACTCACAAACGCCGTTATTTCAAATTGGCCATATCGCCCACATGAAAAAACAC
>Ga0247610_10008254_pt1 | contig 10605 bp, 7 predicted proteins | sample 174DNAGHGhighgp2_FD_193483 | JGI IMG/M metagenome (GOLD analysis project Ga0247610, IMG submission 193483) | Sheep rumen microbial communities from Palmerston North, Manawatu-Wanganui, New Zealand - 1742 DNA GHGhigh gp2 | ecosystem: Host-associated > Mammals > Digestive system > Stomach > Rumen ... | reverse complement strand
ATGGATGGTCCTTATTCTGCGAACAATTCAAGACTTCTTTCTACGAGTTCACCGTCAAAGTGGGCGACAGTTATGACCGCTTTATCTTCCTGGATTCTGCCAATGGCACATTAGGAGATTTCCAGACAGATGAAATCGATAATAATGCCTTACTGAATGACGACAAACCGATTCGCAACACCTTCACCTTCACCCACACCAACATCTTCCGCCCGACGATGAACGAGTTTGCCTCGACTTATTGCCGCGAGGAATTATACTATCTGCTCAACAAACTTGAGGAGTGGGACACGACCATCGCCTTCTGGGGACATGTCCATGCTTGGGATGACCGCATGTTTAACGGTGTGCGGCACATCACCATGCGGTCGATGAACTTCGTGGACCATCCCAACGGCGGCGACAACCTGCTCGTGAGAGTTACTGTCAAGAAGGATGGAACGTGTGAGGTGAGTCCAGTCGGTCTGTACAGTAAAGAGAGAAGCAAAGCAGATCTTGAGTCATTGGGATACTACGTCAAGACCAAATAGGCGATAAGGTTCGGGTAGCGGCATCCGCCAACCAAGGCGCAAGGTGCTGCATTCCATCAGGTTAAATGATTGAATACAAGACGATAGGTTTTGATGACCTGGAGGTCATCAGCAACTACCTGCGGTGGGACGATGTTCAGGGCTGCGAATGGAGCAGCGTGAACCTGCTCACGTGGAACCACTATGGGCTGGAATATGCCATCGTCAAGGGATACCTGGTGCTGCGGTTTGTCTATCACGGCCAGTACACCCACACCATGCCGCTGCCACCCGTGCCCCCGGGGATAGAGCATCCGCGTGTGGCCGAGGCAGGCGACGGCTGCCTGGAATGTGTCATCCGCGAGCTGCGCAACGAGTGCTTTGCCCATCATCAGCCCTTCAGCATCATCAACCTCAACCAGCAGGGCATCGACTTCCTGCAACAGACCTTTCCGGGCGAGTTTGACTTCAGTGAGCCGTTGACCGAGCGTTATGACTACATCTGCCTGAAGGAGAACATCATCAACCTGCCGGGCCATGCCCTGCGTCCCAAGCGGCAGCACCTGTCCCAGTTCCCCAAGTTCTACCCCGACCATGAGTACCGCCCGCTGGAGCCCTCGATGTTCCCCGAGTGCCTGGCGCTCTTGCAGCAGTGGAGCGACAATGCCGAGGCCCTGGGCCACATGCAGGGAGCCGACAGCAAAGTGATGGAACACGAATCCATAACCCAGGTGTTCAACAATTGGGAGCGTTTTGGGGCCATCGGCGGTGCGCTGTATGTCGATGGCAAGATGGTGGCTTTTACCTATGGCGTGGGCATCAATGGCAACACGTTCGACCTGTGTGTCGAGAAAGGTGACGTCAACTACAAGGGGGTCTATACCGTCGTGCGCCACCACTTCATGCAGCAGATTCCCGAGCGATACACCTACATCAACCTGGAAGAGGACATGGGCCTGCCAGGGCTGCGGCGCGCCAAGTCGTCCTACCATCCCGCCTACCAGATCAAGAAAGACAGTGCCGTGTCCTGCTCGGAGCGGACCCGCATCGAAGATAAACGCAAGCGTCAAGGCGTGCGCGAGTTGATGAAGACGGTGTTCAACGACCGCGACGAGGCACTTGACATCTTCTTCTCACGGGTTTACACCCCTGCCGGCAACTATAGCCGCGAACAAGAGGGGCAGATTGTGTCGGCCGCCCAAGCCCTGCCCTACCCCCTGCGCTACCACGGCCAGCAGACCGATGCGGTCTATCTCTATGCCGTGGGCACCCTGCCCGAGTGGCGCGGACGACACCTGATTTCACGTCTGTTCAAGTACATGCACCGCGGCCTGTTGTGCCAGGGCAAGACATTTGCCACGTTGCTCATTGAGCAGGACGGACTCCAGCCGATGTATGAGAAACTGGGGTATGCCCAGGTAGGCAACGCGCCCTTGATGGACAGCGATGTGGTGGAAAACGGGTTTGAGGCTTTTGACCAGTGGCAGTCGTCACGTCCTGCCGTCCTGCTCCACGACAATGAATCATGGAAGACGCTGGAAGCCTATAGCCGCTTTGACAAATCCTATTATCTGGTGAAGCCCCACTACAAGGGCATGGTGCGTGTCATCAATGTCATGAAGGCCCTTGAACTCTATGCAGCAGCTCATCGCGAACTCACCCTCTCGTTGAGGATTACGGGCGACGACCACCTGTGCGAAAACAACGGCTGCTATGCCATCCAGGACGGTACCGTCTGCCGTAGCACTTGTAACATCGACGGCTTCACGCCGCTGACCATCAATCAGTTATCGGAGCTGCTATTTAAGGAGGCACCCCTCGAGATGCCCCTGGTGTTGCTCTAGAATCATTGTTTTTAACACTTCCGCCCGTTCTTTCGGGCCGATAAATGCCTAGCGGACGATCTCCTCAACGCTGGTGCAATTCTCGTGGCCGCAGCCCTCGCCACACAGCGAGCCGAAGGGGTCGCTGCGCTCGGCAGGGAAACTGTAGAACACCCAGTGCGAGGGCTTCCTGAAGCCGAACTTGCGCCCCTTATGCTCGTGTACCGGGGCCTGGTAGCACACGGTCACGCCGCTCACATATTTATCGCGCTGATAGGGGCTGTACCTGACTCCGTCGGTCTCGATATAGGCCAAATCCTCCATGCAGTCATGCTCAACGATACCCGACGGCAGGACGCGGTTGCCGCCCAGGACAGATTGTGCCACAGCGACATACTCCGGCTCGGGCGCTTTGTCCCAGTGGCGGGCGGCATGGGCAAACCAGCCGCACTCGGTAGCCCACCGGGCGACTTCCTGGATCGTGACATCGTGGCGACCGGGGTGCCGGCGTTCAAACAAGTTGAGCAACAGGGACAATTCGGCGGCAGCACCGTCGAGTGAGCCCTGCTCGGCACGGCCCAGCACGGCAAAGAAGCCAAGGCATTCCCCGGCCGTCTTGTTATAGACCGTGGTGTCCGACAACCGATAGGCCTGACCCGGGATGAACCGGCGGCCCTGCTGGCCGTGGCCGATGAGCGCGGTAAAATAGGCGACAGCATCATCAAGGGGCATGAAGCGGTCAGCGCCTGGTTCGCCCTTGAGGTGCTGCTTCACGGCTTCCTCGGGATGGAACTGGACACCCAGGGCAAAGTGCTTGTCGGTGCGCTCGATGGCCTCGATGAGATCGATGCCGTCGGTGGTCGTGATGCCCGTGACCCGCAAGGGCGTGCCAGCCACGTCACCCACCACCTGATGGTGCCACGAGGGCACGTCACGGATGGTGTCCACGCCGGTGATCGCGTGCAGCAACGAGGCCGTGTCGGTGACTGCCACGTCATGGGGAGTGTAGTAGCGCTTGCCGTCGGCATCGCGCTGCATGCGGTGCAGGAAATGGTAAGGCCTGCCCATTCCCGCGAAATAAGTGCCCAAATCCTGGATGAGAGATGCCCCCGAGACGACCGCCAGCATCTGCATGCCACGGCACAGTCCCAGCACGGGAATGTCATGGTCGAGGCAATAGGCCATCGTCAAGTACTCCGACACGTCGCGGGTCGCATCGGCAGGGCTGTCATCGGCTATGCCGTGCCATGGCTGGGGAACAGCAAACAATGTGGAACTGATGTCCCCACCGCCCAGAAAGACGACCGCCTGGACGTCGGCCAGCGCCTCCAGACTGTCAGCACCGTGATAGGTGTCACGCTTGACGATATCGGCATACTGCTGGCGCAAAACACCCATTTCATCGACATATTTCGGGCACAATGCCGTGCTGTCGTAGTCAAATCCAGCGGGACGCAACTGCGGCAAAATCACCGCCTCGCCGCCCGCTGCCTCAATCGACATCACCACGCGCTCACGGGCCGCGGCATTAGGCACCCAGGCAAGGCCGACGCGCACCCGGGCGTTATCGCCCGCCTTCACCGCCAGCGTGGCGACAATCAACAAGGCTAATATCAAATAATTCTTCATAGTTGTCTGTTTTTAGTTGCTCTAGATAATCAATGTATCCGCAATGTATGACGACCCGGTAATATAACCGTGCTATCCGCACGGGAAATTAATCAATTATTTATTTAAGTTTCGCAAGTTGTTAACTTGCTCACTGGTTAAAGGTTAAGGAACTGCTGACTGCAATTTTGAGAAAAATTTGTGTAAGCCGAACGCCATGATGCTTGCATCGATGGCCGAGGCGCCACCAAATTCATGAAAATTTCTCAAAAGCCCAAGTTTAGCCTGTAGTATAATCTCATTAACCATTAAACTTTAAACTTTAATTTAACTACCTATTGCGAAGCATGTCGAGGACCTGTTCAACGGGCAGCGCATCGACATGGTAGCCACCCTTGCCTGTCATCGATTCGGCCATGAAGAGTGAGTTCCACAGGGCCTCGGCAGTAGCCTCGATAGTCGCTGCAAAGATGGAGGACATCTCGCGGGGGGCGAGAACCGTGGAGGTGATAGTTTTGGCACGACTGTCAATAAGGTTACCGGGAGCGACCGAGAGGGCAATCACATAGTCGCCGCTGCCGTTGGAGGCGATGCCGCCCGTTTTGGCCATGCCCATCATGGCGCGCTTGGCGACACGCTCCAGGTTGCGGCAATCGAGTGGAGCATCGGTGATGACCACCATCATGCATGAGCCGTCCACGTTCTCGCTCTTGCGCACATGGTTGATGAAGTCATGCCGCTGGAGGCGCTGCCCCACCTGCACGCCGTCAATCTCGAGAATGCCGCCGTAATTGGTCTGCACGAGCACGCCGACGGTGTAACCTCCCAACGACTCGGGGAGCACGCGCGACGATGTGCCGATGCCTCCCTTGAAGCCGAAGCAGATCGTGCCTGTCCCTGCCCCGACATTGCCTTGCTCGACAGGACCGCCGTGGGCATTATTGATGGCATCGATGACCATCTGGGGCGTGACATGCATGCCGCGGATATCGTTCAGGCGGCCGTCGTTGGTCTCTCCCACAACGGCATTGACCGAATTCTCGCGCTCGTTGCCGGGCTGCATCAGCGTGTAGCGGATGGCACCCTGCATTCCGGCAGCAACGCTCAGAGTGTTGGTCAGGATGACAGGGGTCTCGATGTTGCCCAGTTCTCTCACCTGGGTCACGCCAGCCAGCTTGCCGAAGCCGTTGCCCACGTGGACGGCAGCCGGCACCTTCTGCCGGAAAATGTTGCCCTGGTGGGGCACGATGGCAGTCACGCCCGTGCGCACGCTGTCGCCCTCGATAAGCGTCACATGACCCACCGTCACACCAGGCACATCGGTAATGGCATTATACTGACCAGGAGCAAAAATTCCCGTCGGGAATCCCCACTCGCGCAACGTCTTGTGCTCTTGAGCCAAGGGTGCCGACACCCCCAGCATCATCGCCACAATCATCAACAGGTACCTTCTCATCACTTCATTACAGATAATCAAATCACAAAGGTATAAAAAGTGTTCAACACCACAAAAAAGGAAGTTGCCCATGCGCCCACAACTGGAAAGCCCTTCGTTAGAACGATAAAAAACGTCCTTTTTTATTTGCAGAATTATGTTTATGCGCACACACCATCATCAGGATGTTAAGTATCATTAACCCAAGGAATAAGGCAATGAACAAGAACAGGTTAACAGCAATATAACCCACACCTGTCACATTGCCCAAGACCTCTAGATCCTTGTATGCAAGACGGCAAGCGTTATCTAATCCTAACGGATAATAACGGCTCCATATCACAAAACAGCCAATGTAATAAGGCATCAAGTAAATAGCGGCCAGTAATGTCCACAAGAGGCGAGGCCTTAATTTACACGCAACATAACAAGCCGTGATTGTTGCTGTTAATGTGACTATGGCTGGCTCCAGATAAATAAAACATACGGTATTGGCAGCTTCATAGGTCACACCAAATGCCCATGCCACAACTTGCATGATGCCGCAACACAGATAAAACACAATGACACTGGCAGGGATCATCAGAATGAGCCCAACGGCAGCGATTACCAAAAGAACAAATACTCTAGATTTTTTCATCATTATAAAAACACCCACAAAGATACATCCAATCCTGCAATGTCACAAAAGGAGAGGGTACATCAAAAAAACGCATTCCATTTTTTTCCTTTTTATTGGTATAATCACTACCTTTGCAGATGAATAGCTACTTTAACTTGGCAAGATTATGAAAAAATTATCGCTTATTTCTATCATTTCACTCCTGTGCCTCATCGGGCTGAGCGCATGCGACAGCGTGCTGACTGATCTCGACAAATACCACCGCAATGCCAAACAAGCCGTTGAAGCGCTCTATAACGAGCTGCCTAATAGGGACAAGAAATTCTTGACAGAAGCCGTAAAATTCAAGGAGAGCGACAAATTGAGTGATTATCAGAAGAATGAATTCTTCAGGCAGCTGAAGGCAAAGAATTTCAAAGTCACAGCCAAGAAAGCAAAGATGAGTGACGGTTACACCGAGGTAGTGTGCGACTTCACCAAGGGTGATGGCACTGTCAAGCAGAAGAAGTTCCGCCTCTTCAAGGAAGATAACGTGTGGAAGACACAGATAGGCTTTGCCGAGCTTCAAGACGCCATCTATTAGCAACTTGACCGACTCTACATCAAAAAGTACATCAAAAGAACCGTCCCTTTTTTCTTCTATGGAAAAAACATCAAATATCCATATCATTACCCATCTGATGGTCATCATGATGATACTGATGGCTTCAGTTCTCGCTTCATGTCATGGCAAAGATCATGAAGCAGACATTAAGCATGAGAAATGGGCTGAGATATTCTTTGAGGAACGATTATCATCCATCTCCAGCGACTCGGACAACAAGTACTTCTATATTGGCACAGAAGACGGTGGGGTATACTTCGGCAGCAAAGAAAGCATTGTGAAATACAATACCCCGTTCAACCGCATCTATTGCGTTAAGCGCGATGTAAAAAAAGCTAATCACTACTGGGTGGGGACACGCAATATGGGTTTATTCTACTGCCGAATGAAGGGAGACAGCCTCGTGAAAGTGAAATCATATATTATCCCGGAAAAGAATGAGCGTTACTCAGTGTACGACATTTGCTTCGGCGACAACGATTTGCTGTATTTGGGAACCAGTAATGGCTTTTTCTGTACTCCATCGGCGGTGGACACAATGTCAGCCGAGAATATCAGATTAAAAGAGTTATGGTATAAAGTCAAACCGGGAGATCCCGTGTTGGTAAGTAAGGTGCGCAATGATCGTGACAATATATATTTCACTGCACCTAATGCCATCTACAGGTATAGCAATGGACATAGCGAAGTCCTCGACAATATTATTAACAAGACCAATGTTAAAGTGCAGCCATCGCTATATAAGGCTGCCGACGGGCATGTCATGGCAATTATGGGTAACAGTTTTTACGACAGTGTCGATGGCAGCCCAAGTCCGCTCGGTCACACTTGCTTCGATTTCGTTTTTGCAAACCAAAACCTGTATCTCGTGAGCAAGGATTATTTGTACATTATCAGCAACGGGACACCACTCCCAGGGCTTTTGCTGCCAAGCCAAGCCCGGCAGGAATGCAGAAACGTGATCATCAATGATTCGCACGATCAAGTCCTGCTGGTAACCACACATCACTTGATCAGGATTCCTCATCACATCATGCCCCCAACTTACGCAGGCAGTGATGTGAGGGTCTCGGCCTCTTGTATTGACAAGAACAGCAATACGGCTTACTATTTCGTGAGCGACACGCTCTATCAATTGAAGTCTGGCGAGACTGCTCATGAGAAATGCATCCTAGATTCAACAAAACATCATCCCGGTTTTCTGGTTGCACGCAATAATAAATTTTACTATACCGATAATAATCGATTGTTCACTATCAATGATAAGGGCGGCTATGAGAAAGAGTACCCACTGCCACAGGAAGCCACAGCCATGGGGAGTCATGGGGGGAGCATCTATATTGGAGTACGGGACAGTCTGCTCAGATTGAAGGGCACCACGCTAACTGGCATATCATTGAAGTACGGCAAGAATTCATCGATCAGACATCCTTTTATTACCGCTTTTTGCACACGCTATAAAGATGATAACTTGTACATAGCCACACTCAACGATGGCGTGTTTCGAGGAAAAGACGGCGACTTCCAGCGCGATACGCTATTGTCAAACGATCTTACCCACCGCTTTATCAGAGATATCGCCATCCTTGGTGACTCGATCAGGGACACAGTCCTGGTGCTGACCCACAGAGGATTGTGGGTTCACCCTAACGGGGGCGAAGGCAAATTTATAAGCTCCCCGGGCTACAATCGCTTGCTCGTCTATGGAAGTCAGGTAGCCGCTGTGACAGATTTTGGATTGCGCAAATTCACTTTCAATCTCAATCACACTGACCCTGATTCAATAATCACATATAGTGATTATTACCAAGACTGGCGATTTATCCCAGAGCTGTCTCTTTCCAGAGCAGAGGGGCTATTAATATGCCGCAGCAATAAAGTACTGGCATTTAACAGTCTAAGTCCCGACCAGAATGACCCGAGAGGAATAGAGTTCGAGCCAAAGCCGAGACTGGGTTACGACTGGTTCCTGGTGCTCTTGTGCACTGGACTTGCGGCTGTGGTGCTACTGATGATGTACTTGATCACCCATAGGAATCAACAAACGGTAAAGATGAGAAATAAAGAGCTATCGGAACTGCTAAAAGAAGTCGAATCCCTCGGACTAACTAACTTTGATTATATCAGAAAGAGGGTTGAATGTGCAATGTCTTCTTATGAGATCGGGACGATTGAGCATGAAATAGAATACCTAAACAATGTTATAAAAGCGGTAAAAACATCAACAAATTTCAAAAAAGAGTACAACAGTCGCAAAGGCAAGATGCGCGAAATGATGTCTGACCAAAGCTTCAGAGAACAATCGATACTGGCAATGGTTGACCGCTTAATGGAAATGAAAATCGATGCTCATGATGACCAAGACCTGGCAAAGTCAATCAGTGAGTTTGAAACCTTTGATCATTCATCTCTTGATGTCGCTGATGTCAAGAAATCGTTAGCAAGCATCGCCGCTGATGTCCAGAAGGCATTACCTGGCAAATCAGATTTCACTCTAGCGGTTACTGAAATCCTTAAGGCACAAATCGTGACAAGGGATAGAATCATCCATGAGATTGAAAATAATCCCACCACAGGATGGGACGCAGTTGATACCTTGTTCGAAGCCTACTCATTAAAGATCCGTAATGAGATGTGCAATGGGTTTATCCGCTTGAATGCATTGATTAGCTGTGAGTTGAGAGAGGATTTGGAAACCCTTCACGAGAAAACGGGGATTATCAGAAGTATTAAGGAAAAGGCGCGAAAATATGATTACAAACTGAAACAAGAAAACAAGCAATTCGACAAACAACAATTCATCAATGAAAGCAAATTGCTGACCGAAGAAGAAAGGACACTCATTGAATCCTGCGATCATGAAATATTACAAAAAATACTGAACACTATTAATAGCATCTATAGCCCATGGTTTAAAGAATCAGCGGTTGATAAGGAACTTTTATCCCAAGGAGGCTTCCTGAAGACTCAAAGCATGGAATTCGTGACCTTGGACATATGCTGCTTTGAACAATCCATTTGGGATGCTTTGATTGATGCTTTTTCACTTAAATATTTATTGAATAATTCTATGCAGCCATCAGCTAAAACGATTATCTCACGATTCACTGGCAAGGGATCAAAAACACTCCCGGAAATAAAAAAATACGCTATAAATCATCCTGAATCCATAGCAAGCCTCTTTTGCCAAAAGAAAGAGTAGTCCTCTTCAATAAAATAGGATATAGTACTGATTATCGGAAAGTTAAAGCAGTTGCAAATTCTGAAATAGAATTTGCAACTGCTCTGCTATAATAGCAATCTACCGACAATGGAGTTACAACCCTCAAAATCTTGGTTCAGATTATTGTCCGCATTATATTTGTATCGAAAAAAGATCAAGCATTAAATCTAAAAACGTATAAACTTAATTAATCATTGTAAGATTATGCAGAAATATGTTTTATTACAAGTGTTATTAATGACGCTTCTTTGTGTTCTTCCAACCGATGCGTCAGCCGGTGGAGGAGGTGGTTTCGGGCGCATGCTTTCTCGCACTCGCCCCAGGTATCAACGTGGGATACCCTATTCTACAACGAGCCCGAGGTTAAATTGGGCACGCATACGCATCGAGGGGAGTGAGAGAATGTGGGAGTTCAAAAAAGGCACGACGCACTTCAGGCGACCATTTATCCCTCTACCGCCCATCGCACCAAGATTGAATCTTGACACGATTCATGCTGTAAAGGAAATGCGACGAATACAGGCTATCCAAGCATCGCACTTGAACAAGGTGAGGATGCATCAGGGTCCTCTAGTTCTTTCACCGCTTAACCGTGGCAGTAATCTCAGACAAGATTCATTATGTCTTAAACCAGTGATACCAGGCCTTGCGCCGCCAAGCCACCCATCACCCGGTCTAAATGGAGTATCAATCAATGGGGGAAGTAACCCCCGAGTTAACAATAACTTTTAATATTTAAAAAGATAATGATGTACAAGAAAAAACTGTTCGCAGCCCTTTT
>Ga0247610_10008252_pt1 | contig 10606 bp, 9 predicted proteins | sample 174DNAGHGhighgp2_FD_193483 | JGI IMG/M metagenome (GOLD analysis project Ga0247610, IMG submission 193483) | Sheep rumen microbial communities from Palmerston North, Manawatu-Wanganui, New Zealand - 1742 DNA GHGhigh gp2 | ecosystem: Host-associated > Mammals > Digestive system > Stomach > Rumen ... | reverse complement strand
TAACGTCTATGTTAAGATGACCCTCATCATCAAGGCCAAACTTAATTTTGTTAATATCAAACTTAAACCCCTTAAGCCATTCAGCATAGTTTGTCGGCAAGAAACGAATAGAAGAAACGTATGCAAACTCTTCATCAGATAATTTAAGCATGCATAAGTTTTCAAATTCCATGCCAAGCATTTCTATAAAACGCTTGTCATATTTTTCTTTATTCCTATCGTTAAATGTAAACGTGCATTCAGCATTTGGGTAAAGCTGAAAATATGCGTTAGAAACTGTGAACTTGTAAAGGTCAGTATCTAAAATAGATTGTATCATCATAATAGTTTAATATTTTAATTAATCTTCTTCGTCTTCAAATTCTTTTATTTTGGCATTAATTTGGTCTAATTTGCATTGACCTCTCTCAATCTTTTTTTTCAATCTTTCTCTATCTTTGCTATTAGCCGTTAATGCCTCTATTGATTTTTTATTTTCTTTTATTCTATCTTCTAATGCAATAGCTCTTTTTAGCCACGCTTTATACTGCTCCATTGAAACTTTTTGTGGCTTAACATTAACTGCGTCAATGCAATCGTCTTTAACTCCGTACATAACTTTTTTGAAAATGGGTTTACCACCCCTTTCTCCGTTATATTCGTTAACGCAAATTGAATGTCCGTCTTCTCCCCAAGGCTCAGAGTAAGTCCCTTCAACCACTCTACCATTTGGTAATGTTGCTACTACTAATTGGCACTTTTTAAATTTTTTTGCCATAAAAACATTTGCTGTTAATGTTTAACCTCTATGTACTCATTTTTTAAAAGAAAGTCATTAAAGCCATTTTCATCCATATTTCCAACGAATTCAGGGTATACTCCAACCTTTACATTTGGAAATTCTCTATGGAAATCAGAGATAGAATCCTTTACACAATATACATCAGCAATTCCTGCAAAATCAGCAAATGTTATATTGTATGCATTAATGATAGCAGTAAGTTTCTTTTTTGATTCCGCATTTTTCAACACTGAATATTCCTCATGGTCTTCATCAATTCCTTTTGTTAAAATCTGAAAATCAACATTAGAATCTTCAATGGCTGTTAAAATTGGCGTAAATATTGCTGCCCCTTTAGAGTGCTGCAAGCAATGTATTGGCCAAGTACCTCCATTTTTTTCAAATGAACAATGCGTAATAGGATGAAAATCGGCGGTAAGAACAATTAAATCATAGTCTTTATTGTTTGTTTTAATAAATTCTGAAAGCCTATTCATTTTTTCTTCAGCCCCTTCTACGCCAAGACTTCCATTGATGAAGTCAAATTGTGCATCAATAATTACTAAAATTTTGTTTGTTTTTGACATAACATTTTTATTAAATTATTATTAACATTATCTACTTTTTCTTGCAATGATAAAATTATATTTATGTCCACACAAGTGTATGTATTTATTTGCCTATTATGGTTGAAATATTCTTTATAGTTGTCGTAATATTTTTTATAGGTTGTTATTAATGACATTAATTTGCTTATATCTAAATTTTTATCTAATCCATTAACAACGCACTCATATTGCCATAAAATAGATATTGCCCACCAAAAAACATCCTTTTCGCTAGTGGTACACCAAGAACAGAAAAAATACGCATCCTGAAGCCAAAGCCAAGGAGTGCATCTTTCTATGCTATGAATGCTTTTTTTACAAATAAAATATTTTTTAAAACAACCATTTTCTTTTAGAAACCTATAAAAATATTTTTTAATTGTTACAAAATCATTTTCCATTTTCTATAATATACAATTATCATTCACTTGCAAAGATACAAAAAAAATAAGAATAATAAAAATTTTTTTAGTTAAAAATGTTTAATTGCATAAAAAAAGGTGCTCTTTTTAGAACACCTTTAAACTTTAATTTGTAATGTTATGTTTTTCGTTGTTTTATCAACTGACACTTCTTTAAATATGTTACAGTCTTTATGGGTTTTTGAGTTAAATTCAATGCATATAACGTTAAATGTTTCAAACGTATGAACGCCCTCGTTTAGTTCTATTATTCCATTATAGGCTATATCAATACTATCTTTCATATTAGGAGAAAGCCAACAAGGATTCAGTTTAATGCTTTGATTGCCATCAATCAATAAATATCCATTTTCTCCGGTCCAGACATCTTTTCCTATGTTATTACTATACACAACAACTTTCAACGGAACATTAATAGTTACCTTTTTAGTTTCATATGTTAACTTAAGTGTAATTTTTTCTCCTGTTTCTTTTTGCGTTATCGTATATACATTACTGATATTTTTATCTGTTTTTAGAGGGAAAATAAACACTTCATCGTTTACAATTTTTATTGAAAAACTGTCATCAAAATATTCTTTTCCATTGGCATCATAAATCCCTATTTTGAACGGAGTAATTTCTTTATCAGAATATATACCGTTAATCATTTTATGCTTAAACGAATTAACCTTTAAAATCCTATTGTCAACAGAATTAATCCATTTTATTTCCTCAAACTTATTATGCCCATTAAAGCATAATTCATAATTATAGTCTATGATTTGGCCTTTTTTTACTAGCACGTTTGCGCTTTCACTTTCAAATACTTTTTCTTTGTTTGTATTATAGAATACAAGTTTAGCCAACAGATTTACATCTTTTACGCTTAAAGAAACAAAATTATTAAATATAACTTTATAATCATCTCCTTGCTTGTTTATTGACTTAATGTTTAAACGATTAATATCACTAGATTTAACAACATATTTAACTGTAAATTCTTCATCTATTGGTTTTTCTTCTTTTTCTCCATTTTCATAAACAAATAATTTATATGGGTGAAAATAAAAATCTTTTTCGTTAAATTCATCAAAGGTATATTCTCCATTAGATATGAATGAACATTCATAAGTCTCTCTTACAACTTCAAGTGCTTGCTGTGACACAATTAGTTTTATAACAAGTTCAGGATTTTCAGTGCTTGTTATCGTTAAAGTTGCTTCTCTGTCATTGTTTTTGTCAAGATTAGTGCTTATTGTCTTTACAGTTATGTTTATACCATTTTCATCTTCGCCAGGTATTCCATACACCCAGCCACAATCACTTTTTATTCTTATTTCATTTGTATTAGATACAGAATCGTATTCACCGTCAATGTATTTATATTCCTTTGAAATAATGCTTATTTTGCGTTCAACTGGTAAACTTGTTTCCAAATCAAAGAATTTTATTTTAGAGCCATCAAGAAAACTTAACTCTTGCTTATATGATATTTTTCCACCTTCTTTTTGGATTAAAACTGCTGTTGCTGTTTTATCCATATATCTTGCGGTTATTGTGCTTTCTCTTCTTAACGCCCCTGTTGGCTGTTTCGGAACTGTTATTATGTTCCTATTTATGCTAAATATTTTTTTGTTGGAACTTGTTATTAAACATTTTTTTGTTATATCTTCAACTAACCCCGGCTCTGATTTGCCGCCTATTTTATTTCCGCAAGAGTCTTTTTTATAAAAAATTCTTGTGAAATATCTTTCAACTTTAACTGTTACAATTCCACCTTTATTTGGTACTTCATTTTCACTAAACGTTATAGAAATAAATTGTGTTGGTTCTTCTTCAACCAACCAAGAAGAATTTGTGTTTATGTGCTGTATTATATATTTATATGCCTCATATTTTTTACCTTTGAAATAATATGATGCTTTTACATTAACCTCATTATTCTTATCGCTATTGTTTGGCTCATTATTAACCAAATATGGCCTTTCATAAGTAAATAATGGATTATCAGTAGATATTATTGCATTAACAGGGCAATACAATGGAGGAATGTTGCCACTAAGCGCTATGTCCATTTTAAATGTGCTTAATGCCCTAATAGAATAAGACGCATTAACAGTTATTTTGCTTTCTCCGCCACAAGGAGGAAACAAATCGTCTGCTAATATTTCTATTTTATGCATCTTAACATAAGCGTAATATATTTTATGGTCAATTACAGTAAACCCATCAACGATTTTTGTCAATGTGTCTCCTGATATGTATTTTTGAAATATTCTACCACTTATAAAATCATCTTCTGTAAGTTCATAATCATCAGAAACACTAGTTTTAGTTTTCAAATTAATTTTAAGAAATTTGAAATAATAGTCTTTTACCTCTTTAACTGTCATTTTAAACTATTTTAACAATAAATAGTTTAATATAAAAAAAAAGGTTGCCAATAAAGGCAACCGTTTTAATACGCAAGTTCTTTGTCTATTTTACTTTTGACAAACGCCAACGCCTCTTCTTTACTAAGATGAGGATTTTTAATAACTTCTTTTTTAACGTCTTTAATAAGTTGTCCTATAAAAACGCCAGGTTTAAGTTTAAAAACACTCATAATATCGTTTCCGTTAATTGGCATTGAAAGGCGTTTTCCACTTTCACTCTTTTTATCAAGTTCTGCTATTTTTTGACGAATGCCAGGCACTTGCTTTATCTTCTTGCCATACATTTGAGATATGTTGTTGGCATTGATTAAATCTAAAGCAACGTCCAAATCTTTTTCATTCCCATCAAACTTAATCACAAAGCTTCTAATAACAGAAGGACGAGGAATACTATTACCCATATAAGAAGAAAATTCCTCATGTAACTCAATAGCCTTTTTAACTGTAGAAATTATGGCATTTGAATATTTCATTTGCTTTAATATTTCTTCTGCCATATCTGCGCTTATTTGAGAATGAAACATAAAATTTTTCTCATAAGTCTTTATCTTTCCAATATCATGGAACAACGCAGCAAGCCTTGTTTCAAGAACTTTTGGGGTTTTATCAAGCGTTTCCATTGTGTGTTCATAAAGGCTTCTTAAAGGGCGCAAGTCTTGATATATATGCTTGCTCTGCTCTAATATAGGCAGTACCCTATTCAAAACATTGCACCTATCAAGCCTTCTAATGGCATCACTCGGTTTATCGCAAAGCAACATTTTATTTATTTCATCAGTTATTCTTTCCTGAGTTAATGCGCTAATTCTCTTTGAGTTGGTAATCATACCAAGCCATGTATTTTTCTCGATGTCCCATCCAAGTTTTGTTGCAAATCTTACAACACGTAATATTCTTAATGGGTCATCTTCAAACACAACATCCGGCTCTCCTGTGCATCTAAGCGTTTTACTTCCAATGTCATTAAGACCCATATTAGTTAAATCACACACCTCATCAGTGCTAATGTTATAATACAATGCGTTTATTGTCAAATCACGTCTCATGGCATCCTCTTGTAAAGTGCCAAACGCTGTTGATGGGTTCCTAGAGTTTTTATCGTATTTTTCTTTTCTTGTTTGAACGCATTCTATTTCAATATCAGACAAATCAGGGTCAGTATAAATTTGCACCTTTGCCGTTCCATAAGTGTGAAATATACATGGGTTTTTATCTTTAATAAGACAACCAGTGTTAAACGCAAGCCAAGTGGCAAATGCTTCTCCGCCATTAGGCGTATCAATAACCAAGTCTATGTCCTTAATTGGCTTTCCTAATATTGCGTCACGAACAAAGCCGCCAACAACATATACATGCCCTTCAAAAACACTTCCATTGATGAATTTTTTAAGCCTTTCAATAAGCTTAATATATTTATCGTCATTTATCTTTAATAGGTTATTCATTTGCTTAATACTGATATTTATCCGTTTATACTTTTAACCATCACTAACGGGGAAAAAAATTTTGCCAATTCTGATTTGTCGTAATAAAACGCCAAATCATCATCAGTAATTTCTATGCCGTTTATGAGTTTATATGTTTGTGGAAAATAAATTTCATTGGCACATTTATATGTTTTCTTACCGTTACTATGTTCTTTAACAAATACTGTCATGATTTTATCAGAACTAGATGTTTTAAAATAGTAGCAAACTAATTTAAAATATTCTATTCTGATGTCAAGCCCTATATTCATTAAAAGGCTATCCTCAGTTACAGATTTAGATATTGATTTTATTGCATCATCAAAATTAAACCCTGGTTTAAGTTTGTAAATTAACTCGTCTGAATTAATTGAAAATAACTCGAACCAATCAGTAACGCAAGTTTTACGTATATATTCTTCGACTATTCCCATGATTATTTTCTCATATTTCATGGTTCTATTTGGATTTAACTTTCCAAAAATAATCTCTCTTGTGCGTTTTGAATTGGTTGCAATGCCCATGTCTGTGAATTTATGAATAAAATCATCATATGTTTCGCAATCAAAAACAATAGCTGGGTTAATCCATTTAAGTGTTTGAAAATTTGCTTTTTTCATGTCAAACGATAAAAACAGATTATTACCGTCTATTACTTGCTCCTGTGTATATAGATTAGGAGAGCCTATAATTGGCTTATATTCTTTGATTTCTTTTGTTATTTTTTCATCTTCACAGAAGTCTTTAAATGCCTTTGAATTTGACACATCGCCAATAATCCTATCTCGCAAAGATTTGTAGCTCTCTAAGAAAGAAATAATTTTACCATCAAATGCTTTATTTACATACCCAACATAATCCTCATATTTTTTCAAAGTGCCATAATCTATATCAAATAATGCAATCCTCTGAGAAAAATATGGGTCTTGAAGCACTTGTATTGGTGCGCCAGTATCTTCAACAAATCTATGCCTAAGAATCTTTATTTCATGCGTATTTTTTTCCATAAAAATATCTAATTAATTTTGTTGCAAAGATACAAAAAAAACGTGAGATAAACAAATATCCCACGTTAAACTTTGTTAAACTAATCAGCAGTTATGCAATATTCATATATTGTAACCAAATCATCGTCTTTTAATGGTTCTATAAATCTTTCAAAAAAGTCTACTATCCATTTTGTTTCATCAGATTCATCGTCAACGTCTACCCACCCATTTTCGTCTAAAAAGGCATAATTCCAATATGCGCAATTATGAGAAACAAAATCATCAACAGTTTTAAAATTTGACAAATAGTTTTTTTTGTTAATCCAATTGGCTTTAATATCTTCTTCTTGTTTGTTTAATGGCTCCTCATCATCAATTACCAATGACCATATTGTTTCAAACAGTTTAACATATTCTTTATTCATATGCATACCATCCCAATCAACATCTTTGGCCAACGCCTGATATGCTTCTTTGCCATCTTTTAATTTTAATGGGTATGAAAAGTTCTTTCCAAGATTATATTTATCCCATTTTCCATTTGGATTAACCTCGCTTAATGCGTCTCCATTTTCATCATAAAACATTCCTTCTGTAATAGTTTTATAATATTCAAATGGTGTCATGGCATTTATAGCCTTTAATCTTTCTTTAAAATAGTCTGTTTGGAATTTATTAAGAGTAAATTTTTCCGGCTTATCTGTTATTTCAGTTAAAACCTTTAATGAATTATTCCTCATCTTTTCAGCATCCAAATATCTGTATTTTATATATGGCTTAACTTTTAGAGACTTATCATATTTTTCCATCAATTTATCAGGATTATCTCCAACAACCATAACAGTTAAAAATTTACTCTTGGACATAGTTTTCATCATTTATAATTCTATTATGCGCAACCACATTAATAGCATTTCTGTCAATAATAGCATAACGAGTATTTAAGACATCATTAAGATTATATTCAAACAATTCATTTTGTCCATTATTTGGTACGTCCATTTCTCCAGGAACTGGCGCATCATCTTCAGGAATTTGAGCATCATCTTCAGGAATTGGCCCATCATTTTCAGCCAAAAGCGGTTCCTCACGATAACCTCCCAAAAGTAAATCGTCAAACTTTATATCTTTGGATTTAAGTTTTATCTTTTTTTTGCTTTTTCTGCTTTCTTCTTCCATTTTAAAAGAATTAATATCAATATCAATGGAAATTGGGTTAAAACCACCTCTCAAACACCTAAAAATAGTGTCAGAACGTTTCTCCAACGAACTGTAATTATGAAAATGGCCATACGCCCAATACATTGGCTTCATGCCATTATCTCGCAATGTTTCAAAAATTCTATCAAATACCTTTCGTTCTTCTTTAATGTCATTCAAAAGGTCTTTGTCTGACTCTGACCATTCATCAACACCGGCTGGTGTTTCAGGCGCTACAAACGATGGGGCAGAATGTGTAATAACATAATCAATTTTTATTGATTCTATAACATTTAACAACGCATCTTTGTCAAATACTGGCGCCTCGTTATCCCAATATAATGATTTTTTATTGTTGATAGAAAACTCATTAATTCTTTCCTCTTGCTTTTTCCTCCATTCTCTATCTATTGAAATGGCTCCTCCAACGCAAAGTATGTTTTTTTCGTTAACAGTTATAACTGAATAATCAGGAATTGCCTTTAAATTGCTAAAGTTTATTTTTTTGCCATCAAAGAATGATGGGTTATCGTGATTTCCTCTAACGAGCATCACGTATGAATTATTATATGACAAAATATTATTAAAGTCGCCAAATATCTTTTCATAATATTTTGCATCATTAAATCCTATTCCATTGTCTCCTGATATTATAAAAATTGTATTGGAAAATGGCATAGAAGTAAAATCACTATGGCTCTTTTTTACCTTATCAAATATTGGTAAATCATCATAGTTAATAGTAAAAGTATCTTGCAATGCGTTAAGTGGAATGTTGTTTCTTCTTGACCGTCTTTGCATTGCTAGCTTTCGCTCTTGTCTTTCTATTTCTTTTGGGTGTGGTTTTTCTTCATCTTTTTCTCTAACATATAGACCACCTTTTATTGCACTGATGTATTTTTTAAATTCACCGTGGCAACTTCCAAGAACAAAAATGTTATTCAGTTTTCCAAAATTATATATATTCATAATTCAAATAATAAAGATTTTAAGTTCTATACAAATATACAAAAAAAAACTTAAAAAAGAAAAAAAAATAAGTACCATTAACATTTATTAACAGTACTTATTTCTTTTGAAAAGTTATTGTATATTACATAGAAAACACTTTCTTAAACACTTCACTGTATTTGTCAGCGTCTGATGCTGATGCAACAACAGCCTCAGTTGTTTTGTTGAAAGGAACTGGCTTGATGTATTTATCAAGTGCAATCTTCTTATTCTTTGCCAACTCTCTGTCCTTCTCACGTATTTCAAGGTCAGGACGCTTGCAAAGCAATTTAACCGCTTCAATATTATTCTTGCGAATGGCGTTACCAAGAGCAGACCAACCCAAATCGTTGACACAGTTAACGTTAATGTCTTCTCTTTCCACAAGTTTCCTAACAAGCCAATTCATATTAGGCTTCGTGCAGGCAATGTTGATAAGAGTATCTTCATTTACATCAACATAGTTCAAATCAAACTTACCACTGTCAACAATAGTAGAAATCATTTCACGAACATTTGCCTCCTGCTTTGCGTCTAATCCACACGTTTCATCAAGATAATATGAGTAGAGAAGACTCTGAGGAATAGACTCTTCAAAACCATCATCTGTTGCGCAGTTAAACTTTTCGTTTGTAATGATTTTACCAACCACTTTGTGCAACTTGGAATCAATTGCGCTAAAGATAGGAGTTCTATCATTAAACACAAAATTAACGTCAATATCCTTTTCTTTGTCAATGAGTTCAATTGCCGCATCCTCATCGCCCTCATCAATTAACTTATGAAGAAGAATGTTGGGGTTAACAGCCTCACGATTAAGATATTCTTCTGTCTTGATGCCAATTTTAGAAAAATACTGGTCATCCTTAAGATTTGTTCCATATGCGTCCCAAATCTGTTCAAGAGTATCAATGTTGTAATTATCTTTTCTATAGAATACGCCAACAATACCCTTATCATCATTGTCTGACAAGTTAAAGTCAAACAGCACATAGCACTTAGTGTTATTTTCAACAACCATTTGGCCATACTTGATAAAGGTGTGACCGCACAAGCAGCCAAGGCCATTATTGGTAAGGGCATTTACTATAACACGATTATCTTTATTTTAGGCAATTGCCATTTCGTTATCGTGCTTTTTTACATATTCTAAAAGAGAATTAATATCCCACTTGAAATGAGTATTTTTCTTTAACTTCAAGAACATACCGAGTTTAACACCAGCATTTGTAAGTGCCTTCTGAATGTTAACTCTCTTTCCGTGATATTCAATACCGTTGCCAAGCAAATTACAATCAGTGGTAGAATGCGCAGCGTGGAAACCAGTGTCTTTGCTAATGGTAAAACCAATATGAGCAAGTTCATCTTTCTCTGGCTTTGAGAAATCAAAGAAGAAATACTGCTTGTTACCTTTTGTCGTAACATAGTTCTTCCACTGTGATTCTGATGATGTTATGCACCATGATGTTCTTCCATAACAAAGAGTATTGGAATCACGATAGTTTTTAACATCAAGAATAACGATGTTTTTATCATTAAGAACCACGTCACAATTTGGAGTGTTGTTGGAAACAAAAGACATAAGGTCTTCCTTATTCCAAGAATATTTCTCCTGCAATGCTTGTTTGAGAAGAGTTTTAATCTGCTCAATATCTCTCACTGCGGACATACGTCCAATAACCTTTGTCTTTGTGCCAGCAGAAAGCTTATTAAACTTACTGAAAAGGTCAAACCATTCAACAAATTTGGCATTT
>Ga0247610_10008251_pt1 | contig 10609 bp, 9 predicted proteins | sample 174DNAGHGhighgp2_FD_193483 | JGI IMG/M metagenome (GOLD analysis project Ga0247610, IMG submission 193483) | Sheep rumen microbial communities from Palmerston North, Manawatu-Wanganui, New Zealand - 1742 DNA GHGhigh gp2 | ecosystem: Host-associated > Mammals > Digestive system > Stomach > Rumen ... | reverse complement strand
CAAAAGGCCATCAACGACCTCAACGGTTTCATGAACGAGCGCTGGAAAGGCATGCAGCCAGTGGCATGGGGCGACAACCTTGCCGAGGCACAGCTCACCGCCACCATCTACCAGGGCATGCTTGGCATTAACCGAATTGCAAATGAAAAGAGGATAGAGTATTATGAAATTTGATGTGATAATAATGGGTGGCGGTCTCAGCGGTCTAACAGCAGGCATAGCACTGGCACAGGCCGGAAAGAATGTGGCGCTGGTGAGCGCGGGACAAAGCACGCTGCACTTTGGCGGCGGTTCGCTCGACCTGCTGGGAACCGACAACAAGGGCAACGATGTGTACAACCCCATCGAAGCCATCACCAATTTAAACCCAAAACATCCATACAGTAAACTAGAAAACGTGTCAAGGCTTGCCGAAGTGGCGAAAATGGTGCTCGAGAGGGCAGGAATCGCCACTACCGGCGAAGCTACCAGCAACCACTGGCGCATCAGCCCGATAGGCGGACTGATGCCCACATGGCTTAGCCTAGAAGGCATGGCCACAATACAAGATCCCGACCACATGCCATGGAAGCGTGTGGCGCTGGTCAACATCGTGAACTACCTTGACTTCCCCACCAAGTTCATCGCCGCAGCACTGCGTGAACGTGGCGTGGAGGTCGACGTGAAGGCGTTCACCGTTCCCGAACTCGAACAATTGCGCAAGAGTCCTACCGAGATGCGATCGACCAACATCGCTAAGGTGATTGAGCGCAACGACATCATCATAAAGATTGCCGATGAGGTGAATAAAATCACCATCGAAGGCTATGACATGGTTCTCATGCCAGCAGTGCTGGGAGTGACCGACAGCGAGAAGAGCAACCAGTTGCTCAAATTCGTCAACGCTCCTGCACAGTACATAGCCACCTTGCCACCATCGGTGCCTGGCGTGAGGATGCAGGCGCTGCTGCGCAAGTGCTTCACCGCCCTGGGCGGCACCTTCTTCACTGGCGACCAAGTGATTAACGGCATCTTCGATGGCGACACTCTCAAAGCTGTGACTACCGCCAAACTCGAGGGCACCACTCTCGAGGCCGACAGCTTCATCCTCGCCACTGGCTCGTTCATGAGCCGTGGACTCGTGGCCGACTATAACCACGTGTATGAGCCAGCCCTTGGCGTCGATGTCGACGACCTAGGCCTTGACCGTAAGACTTGGGCTAAGAGCGACGTAACCCAAGCTCAGCCCTACATGGAAATGGGAGTGAAGACCGACGACAAACTGCGTTGCCAGCGTGGTGGAAAGACCATCACCAACCTCTATGCCGCAGGTTCCATTCTGAGTGGTCACAACAGCATCAAGAACCTTGACGCTGCCGGTGTTGACATGCTCACAGCCCTTCAAGTAGTAAATAACATCACTAAATAACACTGACGATTATGGCAACCGAAATACAGATTAAAAACGTGAGCGCCAACAACTTCGAGCAATGCTTGAAATGCTCCATCTGCACAGTTTATTGCCCTGTATCGGCAGTGACTCCATTATATCCTGGTCCCAAGCAGGCAGGTCCTGATGCTGAGCGCTATCGCTTGAAGAACAAAGAGTTCTTTGACGAAGCACTGAAGATGTGCCTCAACTGTAAGCGCTGCGAAGTGGCGTGCCCCAACGATGTGCACATTGGCGACATCATCCAGGCCGCACGCATCAAGTACAGCACCCACAGGCCCAGCTTGCGCGACATGATGCTTGCCAACACCGACCTCGTGGGCACCATGGCATCGCCTTTTGCCCCCATCGCAAATCCCGTGCTCAAGCTCAAGCCCGTGAAAGCCATCCTGCATGGCGTGATGGGAATTGACAAGCACCGCACATTCCCCGACTACTCCAGCAGCAAGTTTGAGTCATGGTTCAAGAAAGAGGCCGCACCCCTTCAGGATCAATACAGCAAGCACGTGAGCTACTTCCACGGCTGCTATGTAAACTACAACTACCCACAGTTGGGCAAGGACTTTGTCAAGGTAATGAACGCAGTGGGTTATGGTGTGCATCTGCTCGAGAAGGAGAAATGCTGTGGCGTGGCACTCATTGCCAATGGCATGCCCAAGCAAGCCAAGCGACAGGGCGAGGTGAACATGGCGTCGATGCGCAAAGCCATCAAGCAAGGACACCCCGTGCTCACCACCAGCTCCACCTGCACATTCACCATGCGCGACGAGTATGACCACCTGCTGGGCATCGACAACCACGACGTGCGCGACAGCATCAGCCTTGCCACACGCTTCCTGCTGCAGCTCATCGAGAAGGGAGAGATAAAGCTCGCCTTCCGCAACGACTACCACAAGCGCGTGGCCTATCACAGCGCATGCCACATGGAGCGCATGGGATGGGTGCCCTACAGCACCCAACTGCTGCGCATGATTCCCGGCATCGACTTTGTGATGCTTGAGTCGCAATGCTGCGGTATAAGTGGCACTTATGGTTTTAAGAAAGAAAACTATGAACGATCACAGGCTATTGGTTCGAAACTCTTTGACAATATTGACGCAGCAAACCCTGATTTCGTTGCCACTGATTGCGAGACCTGCAAATGGCAAATTGAGATGTCAACAGGTGTGAAGGTACTAAATCCCATCAGCATCCTTGCTGAGGCAATTGATTTAGAGAAAACCAAAACAATTAATCATTTTTAATAGTTTTTTTCATTAAAATATTTTTCCTTAATCGGCGCCCTTAAGGAAAAAAACGAAAAAATAAAGAAACTTTAACAATTAACTATATAAAAACAGTTTGCGTATGGCCTTTTTAACTCCTCCGGCATATAAACCCGAGCAAACGGGTCCTGAAGCTGATGCGAAGTATAAACGACTTCGTTGGCAAGTATTTATTGGTATCTTCATTGGATATGCCGGCTTTTATATCGTTCGCAAGAACTTCTCCATGGCTATCCCTGCTCTGGCTCCCTTTGGTTTTGAAAAAGGTGAACTTGGCGTGGTGCTATCGATGAATGCTATTGCCTATGGGTTTTCTAAATTCCTTATGGCAAGCGTGAGCGATCGTAGTGATGCTCGCAAGTTTTTACCCTTAGGCCTGGTGTGTGCTGCCGTGTCGATGCTATTCATGATTGTCCCCATTCAATGGATAGGTGCTGAGCACAAGAGCATAGCCATAATTCTCATGGCGGTGCTTAACTTTCTAGTGGGATGGTTTAATGGTATGGGTTGGCCTCCATGCGGACGTGTAATGACTCATTGGTTCTCAATTAAAGAGCGTGGCACATGGATGTCGTTTTGGAACTGTGCTCACAATGTGGGTGGTGCCCTTGTGGGTCCAATGGCAGTGTATGGCGCAATGTGGTTTGGTTCGTGGTTTTACGGTAATGCAACTAACCATTATTTCCTCATTGGCACCTATGCATTCCCTGCAGCAGTAGCTATTCTTATCGCAATCATCGCTTATGTGATGATTCGCGACACCCCACAATCGTGTGGCCTTCCCTCTATCGAGAAGTGGAGTGGTTCGGCAAGCAAAAATTACAATGCCAAAGCCGAAGAAGTGCTCTCTACCAAGGAGATTTTCAAGATAGTACTGAGCAACCGTTTCTTGTGGTACATTGCACTGGCTAATGCTTTTGTCTATATGGTGCGATACGGTTGTCTCGACTGGGCACCCACTATTCTCACCGAGAAGGGCATCAACCTCAAGGATGCTGGTTGGGCGTATTTTGCATATGAGATTGCTGCCATTCCTGGCACTATCATCTGCGGTTGGCTGAGTGACAAAGTTTTTCATGGTCGACGCGCATTGCCCACTATCCTTTTCATGGGGTTGCTGATTGTGGCAATTTGGGTATACATGCAGAATCTCGACAACCTGAGTGTGGTGATTGGTTGCCTTATCGCCATTGGTTTCCTTATTTATGGTCCAGTGATGCTCATTGGGGTACAGGCACTTGACCTCGCTCCCAAGAATGCTGCAGGTACTGCAGCTGGACTAACAGGCTTCATGGGTTATGTTCTGGGAACTGCTGTGCTAGCCAACATCGTCATTGGTTATGTGGCCGAGACTGCCGGCTGGGAATGGACATTCTACCTGCTCATTGCTGCATGTGTGATGTCGATTCTCTTTATGGGACTTACCTATAAAGAAGAGCAATATCTTGTCAAGAACAAGAAATAAGAATAATAAAAAAATAATTGATTATGAGCAAGCAAGACGTATATGCTTCACTTGGTGAGCACAAGAAAAAATTCATTTCATGGCAGATGAAAACAATTTTCGTGACCATGATAGGTTATGCAATTTTCTATTTTGTCCGCAAAAACTTCTCGGTGGCTATGCCAGGCATGACCGCTGAGTATGGTATCACGAACAAGAGTTTTGGATGGATCATTTTCTTCGGCTCCATTACCTATGGTTTCTCTCGTTTTGCCAATGGATATCTTGTTGACAAGGTTAAGGGACGCATCGTAATGGCCACGGGACTACTGTTGTGTGCATTATCCAACTTTGCATTTGGATTTGGCACTAACTTGAGTGCTTTAATTACTGGCACCTCACAAGGTCCTGATTTTATCAGTTTCCTGATTTTAATAATGGGTGTAACCATTATACTAAACCAGTATTTCCAGGGCATGGGCTATCCTCCTTGCGCACGAATACTGCCTCACTGGATACACCCTAGTGAGTTGGCGACTAAGATGTCGATTTGGAACACATCTCACTCTATAGGTGCTGCGCTGGCAGTTGTGGTTTGTGGCTATCTTATGGGGTCACTGGGCACCAATCTGAGCGACAATCCCGATGTAGTGGCACGAATTACCGAGAATCTCACAAATAACAAGGTCGCCGACGCTGCAACACAGGCGTTAACCTATGCTCAGCACGTTGGAGCATGGAAGTGGTGCTTTTATGTGCCTGCATGCATGGCAGTAGCTGGAGCCATTTTCATCTTTGTGGGCTTGCGTGATGAACCTAAAGAAGTGGGGCTTCCCGACCTTCCCGACACTGGACTGGGTGGACTGAAGGAAAACATGAGTGTGAAGAACCGTCGCAAGTTTGAGAAAGTAATGGTGTGGCGCAACCGATGGGTGTGGACATTCTGCATTGCTAACCTGTTTGTGTATGTAGTGCGCATGGGTGTTCTTGACTGGGGACCTAAGTTCTTAACCGAGGCTCGTGGTCTCGACATCAAGAGTGCTACATGGACAACAGCTGCATTTGAGATTGCTGGTATTGTTGGAACTCTATTTGCCGGCTGGGCAACCGATCACCTGTTCAAAGGTAAAGGTCACCGCATGTGCGTTGTGTGCATGGCAGGTGCAGCGTTATTCATGACTATTTTCCGCTTCTTGCCATCTTCGGCCGGAATCACGGTGACAGCAATGGTGCTAGTGGGTGCTGGATTCTTCATCTATGGCCCTCAGGCTCTCATCGGCATCGAGCTTGGCAACCAGGCAACAAAAGAGGCAAGTGCCCGAGCCAACGGTATCGCTGGCATTCTGGGTTATTTGGGATCAGGTCTTGCAGGACTGCTAGTGGGCTATGTGGCCGACTACTTTGGCTGGACTGCAGTGTTTGAATCCATTATTGTGGTAGCAATCGTTGGCATGTTTGTTCTAATCTCGATGTGGAAAGCTCCACGCGATGTTTATGCACGCGCCAATGCTATTGACTACGACAAAGATTAATCTCACCACTTACAAGTTAGCACCAATGGAAAAGATTGATAACTGGATGTCGCCAATGAGTGAGGAGAAACTATTGCAAGCATGTGCACGCATCAAGCACGTGGCTCTTGATATGGATGGGACCATATACATGGGCTCAACACTGTTCCCCTATACTCACCATTTCCTTGACACACTCACTCAATTGGGCATCACCTATTCGTTCTTGACTAATAATCCAACAAAGAGTCATAAGGACTACCTAATTAAGCTTGAACGACTGGGAATACATGCAACTGACGAGCAGATGTACACGTCATCTCTTGCTACAATCGACTACATTCGCTTACACTACCCACAAGCTAAGCGCCTGTTCACCTTGGGCACACCTAGTATGCAACAAGAGTTTATTAAAGCTGGTTTTGAACTAACCACTGATGACCCTAACGATCGTCCCGATATTCTGGTGGTAGCATTTGATACAACACTGACCTACAATCGCCTATGCAGAGCGACATGGTGGGCCTCAAAGCTCGACATTCCATATATTGCCACTAATCCTGACTGGGTGTGCCCAACCGACCAGGATGTGATTCTCGTGGACTGTGGCTCGCTGTGCAAGGCAATAGAAGGAGCCTGCAAACGCACTCCTGACATTGTGATAGGCAAGCCTAATCCAAACATGCTCTACTGCATTCGCGATATGCGAGGATTGGATAGCAACGAGATTGCGATGTGTGGCGACCGCATATATACCGATGTTGCAACAGCACAGAATGCTGGATCGCTTGGCGTACTGGTTCTTAGTGGTGAAACAACCCTCGAAACGGCTTTGGCTAGCAATCCACAGCCCGACATCACTGCCCTTAACGTGGATGAGTTTGGCAAGCTGCTAGTAAAAGCTCACTCATAACTAATAATATGATTTATAGTTTTTTCAACCCTTTTTTATTAACTTAATTTTTTATAGCAATGAAAAAAATTTTTACATTAGCATTGGTCGCAGCAATGTGTCCCGCAATGTATGCTATCGATGGTGTACCTGTTGAGGCTGCACCTGAGGTTGCACCTGAGGTTGCACCCGAACCCATTGCAGTGGCTGCTCCTGCTCCTCAGAGTGAGAGCACTCTTGACAAAATCGTGGCTAACTTGCCTAAGATTTCAGGTTATCTACAGACTGGTTGGAACTGGACCCACAACAAAAATGCTTCTTCATCGTCATTCCAGGCTAAGCGCCTGCGTCTGATCATGGACGGCAAGGTTGGTGAGAAGATTGACTTCCGTCTGCAAATCGAGGCCTTTAACGGCATCGCAGGTTCAACTAATGGCAACGGCCAAAAAAACATTCAGGTGATGGATGCATTTGCAACTTGGAAAATCATGCCTGAGTTCAAGATTCGCGCTGGTCAATTCTACACCCCTCTGGGTTATGAGAACTATGACATTTCTCCTGCAACTCTTGAGACTGTAGACTTCTCTAACATCGTCTATCGCATGGCTTGCCGCAACCCCTATGAGTACAACTTGGTTGACTATGGTCGTGACCTAGGCATCATGTTCATGGGTGATATTGGTGACAGCGGTAAAGGTTTCCGTTACTTCCACTATGATGTGGCTTTAACTAACGGTTCTATTCCTTGCAAGGATGACCGCAACAAAACTAAGGACATATATGTAAGTACTACAATTCGTCCAATCAAGAACTTCAACATCAAGGCTACCTATAACTGGGGAGAGTACTCTACTCAAGTACTCGCTGGTGGAGCTGGTGTAGGTGCTGGGAAGTACAGCCCAATGCATCGCTTTGTAGTTGGAGCATGGTATAACAACCCAACTGGACTTGACCTGCGTGCTGAGTTTGGTCTTATGAAATCTACCGTTAACGATGTTAAGGTTGTTAATGAGAGGGGTGCATATGTATTTGCTGGTTATCACGCTGGCAAGTTCCTCCCAATGGTTCGTTGGGACATGTATAGCGATAAGAGCGAATACTACAACGATCTTGGCGATCTCACCACTCGCGAAACTACAGCCAACAATTATAACCGTCTGTTGCTCGGTTGCACCTACCAGCTGTTCAAGAACGTGAAGATTCAGCTCAACTGGGGCCACTTCATGTATGGCAGCAAGGCTAAAGAAGCTCTCGGTTATGATCACAGTGAGCAAATCCAGCTCATGGGACTCTTCAAGTTCTAATTTATAACTTTAGCTTTTTTTATAGACTACGCAAATCATAATAAAATCTATAGTTGATCATTAATTGCTGCTATACTCAATCTCTCGATAACACAGGAACTTCTATAATGGATGTTTCCAGCGGCAATCTAATGATTGATTATTTAGAAAAATTGTTTAACAACCATTTTAAAACAAAACAAAATGAAAAAATTACTTATTCTTTTGGCTGTTTGCAGCCTCGGTATGACCGTGAGTGCGCAACATCTAGGTACTGAGTACCGTCTGAAAAAGATTATCCCCGTTGCAGGCCGTCAAGGTATCGCAATCGATGACAAGTACTACTACGTTTCCGACACTCGCGTACTGTATAAGTACACTAAGGATGGTACACTGGTCATGAAGAATGACAAGCCATTCCAGAAACCCGAACTTGCCAACCACTTTGGTGATATCGACGTTTGGAATGGTGAAATCTACACTGGTAACGAGAAGTTTGAATATGGTCGTGGCTACAACATCATGATTGACATCTTTGATGCTGAGACTTTGAAATACAAGCGTTCACTTCCCTGGTCACCTGAGAGCGGACAGGTAGAGTGCTCTGGTCTCGCTGTTGACCGCGAGCGCAACATGGTTTGGATTAGCGACTGGGTAGATAGCCGTTATGTTTACTGCTATGACCTGGAAACAGGCAAGTACTACACTAAGATGCAGTGCCGCCCCACTCCCTATTGGTGCCAGGGTATCTTTATCGCCGATGGTAAGATTCTCTTTACTGCTGATGATGGTGAGTCTACTTTCCACATTGCCGATAACATTTACATGGCCGACATCACAGAACTTCCCTACACCGGTCTTGTTAACGGTACCGAGGTTGTTAAGGACACTCCATTCAGCGTAAAGCTTGAGAATGGCAAGGTTGTAAAGCGCACTGGTAAGATTGCTGGTGGTGCTAAGGCTGGTAAGATTGAACTCTTCCGTGAGATGACCGACTTCAAGCGCGCAGGTGAAATCGAAGGTCTTTCTATCGACCCAACCAACGATGATTTAGTAGTACTCAACAACCGTGGTACTCAAATCATACTAGGTATGTCGCAAGGCCCATTCACCGAGGAAGGATACACCGGTGAAGTACATGAGCTTTACATCTATGAAAAAGTTAAATAAAAAAATATAATAACTTGCTATAGGGGGTGTCCTTGGGTTGAACACCCCCTTGGTTTTTTTAATTTCAGAACGATGAATAAAAGAAATATTCTTTCTATTGTCATAATATTATGTATGGTGATGCTCATTCCCACTATGGCCCATGCTAAGCGTCATCTCACCAAGGCCGACCACGTTACTCTCACTTTCTACGATGGCTCAAAAACTTCGGGATACTTGTACGATCACTGGTATCGTGGCATCTATTACTCTGGCCGACAAAATTACAAGTTCTCGATTGTGCCCACTGTCAATAGCAACAAGAAAGAAAAGACGGAATACAACGTCAACGACGTTATGTCCATTGACTTCGACAGCGTCAATACTATTGATGCACACTGGCGCGCTTGCAAGGTGGCACAGTTTGAGTATGAAAAACTTATGCAATTGCTCGACAAATACACATATCGTTTCATGAGCATCGTGGCAAGCGACAGCGCTGCAACCATTTTCAAGTGCAACGTTGTACTCAAAGCGCCTGTTGGTGACAATGAGACTTACGAGTCCACTCAATATGGCGTGTTGATGCATGGCAATCCCATTGTCTATCCCATTGTCACTGATGGCAAAATGGATCTTGAGGCGATGTATCACCATCTCAAAAGCGGCAAGAACTCACAATTTATTCGATTCATGAAAAACCACTTCAAGAGTAAAGCGAATTGTACAGCAGTTGAACGCGACCCATCACTATTTCTTAACGTATATCAAGACTTTTTGCACTCACTAAAGCAGTAGCCTTCTCTATAGAGCGCTTTGAACTTCTCATAAGTCGGGGACTATGCGCCCTAGCATGTCTTCGATACACTTCTTCTTTTGGGCATTTCCTGGGTGCACATATACATTCATTGTAATACTCACCGACGAGTGTCCCAAGATGGCACTTAATGTCTTGTAATCACACTTGCTCTCGATGCAGCGGGTAGCAAAACTGTGACGCAAACCATGAAATGTAATATTCTTAATTCTCAATTTACTAACTAGGCGGTTGAAATGATTTCTGAACGACCGTGGCTCTATGGGGCGGGCCGAATTGGCTAGCACATAGTGCTCGGGATTGGCATTCTGTGCTAGTGGAGTGATAATATCTTTCATCTTGCGAGGTAACGGTATCTGACGAATTGAGTTGGGGGTCTTTGCCACATCCACTATAACTTGTGAGTATTTTTTTTTGCCTTCTACCACATAAATTCTTTCTAGTGTCTTATATACATTCACCACACTGCAACTCGTGTTGAAGTCTTGCCACTGCAGGGCGCAAATCTCGCCAATGCGCATTCCTGTTGTGAGAGCAAGCAATATCCCCAGATTCAGGAAATTTAGGTTTTTAGTAACGTGTTTTGTCAGTTTCTAGTTCACCTTCTAAAGACAGTCACTGTCGACACACCAAACCAAAGAGAGCCTCACAACCTGCGAGGCACTCTTTGTTGTCTTATTCTTATGGTTTATGGAAGAAGGTGAGAGGGAAGAGGAAAGAGGGGAGAGGGAAGAGGGAAGAGGGAAGAGGGAAGAGTCCTCAACTACTCTACTACTCTACTACTCTACTACTCTACTATAAACTGATTACTGACTACTG
>Ga0247610_10008246_pt1 | contig 10612 bp, 9 predicted proteins | sample 174DNAGHGhighgp2_FD_193483 | JGI IMG/M metagenome (GOLD analysis project Ga0247610, IMG submission 193483) | Sheep rumen microbial communities from Palmerston North, Manawatu-Wanganui, New Zealand - 1742 DNA GHGhigh gp2 | ecosystem: Host-associated > Mammals > Digestive system > Stomach > Rumen ... | reverse complement strand
TTAAGCGGTTCAATAAAACCGTTCGTGCCTTTGCCGGCGAGGTCATACCAAAAATCGTCGCATAGCGGTTGCATATTTTTCCCGCCGATAGCAGTAATGCAGATTTTTGGGTCGGCCGCTTTTAAGGCGCGAATTAAGCCCGCCGCGTGAATATCGCCCGATACATCGCCGGCTACGACTAAAATGTTTTTATCAATCGGGGTAACGGTGGACATTATTTATCTCCTTTGAGTTTACCGACCGCCTCATCAAACACGGTTTGTGCGGCGCGTGCCACGGTGGTTAGCGTTTGGAGCGGTTTGGGGGTGTGCAAATGGCCGGTTTTGGGAATATCAAAACGGTTCATTTTATCCAAAATGTGCAACGCCAAATCTAACGCTTTAGAGCCCTTTTCACCGCTGGGGGCGGGGGTTTTGGCGGTGCGGATGCAATCCATAAAGTGCAAAATTTCCGACGTAATGGGCAGTTGCTTTTTTACGGTGGGGTAATTTACCGTCAAATCACTCATCGCGTTAATGACGGGTTTTTCCTTGCGGTATGTTTTCACACGTGCGTTCATAAAATCTACCGACACATACCCGCCGGGTTGAAATACATGCATAAAGCGGGCGCGTTCAAAACTGGCGCGGCTGGCGGTTACGTCGGCCACGGCGCCGTTTTCAAAATGTAAGCGTACGTTGGCGATATCTTCGTGCGGAGAAAACACGCTTAAGCCCACGGCTTCTACGTTAATAACTTCGCTGGGGATAAGCGTATAGAGTAAATCTAAATCGTGAATCATCAAGTCCAGCACTACGCTGATGTGTGCCATGCGCCCGTCGTAGGGGCCTTGGCGGGTAATGGTAATAAAGCGCGGGTCTTGGATGTAGTTTTTCGCTTCTACGACGGCGGGGTTAAAGCGTTCCACGTGCCCGACTTGTAAAATTAAGTCATGTTTTTTAGCGGCTTGAATTAAATCGCGCGCTTCTTCCATGGTAACGGCAATCGGTTTTTCCACGAGTGTATGCACGCCGTGTTCCAAAAATAACATACCCAGTTTGTGGTGTAAGGGGGTGGGGGCGGCGATAATAACGGCGTCTACTTGACCGAGTAATTCTTCGGGGTGGGTGTAGGGGGTGCAGTTATGCTCCCACGCCAGTTTCTGCGCGCGCATTTGGTCGGGGTCGCAAACGCCGACGAGCGTAACACCTTGCATATTAGCCAAGGTGCGGGTGTGGAACGTGCCGATTTTTCCGGCACCGATAACGCCAAAACGTATTTTCTTTTCTTGTGCCATAAAATACTCTCTTATTTTTTATTATACTTAATTATATTTCTTCGCGTACGGAAAAATGTGCGGAGGGTTTAATTGGTATAATATAACTTATGAAACAAAAATATACCGTTTTACTAATTTGTTTGTGGCTCAGTATCGGCGCGTTTGCCGCCCCGAAAGCGACCTCCAAAACTACCCAGAAATCCGCGGCGGTAACGCTTTCCACTAAAGACGGGTGGTCATTGGCGGCCAAATATCTGCCCGCGCAACCGGAACGGAAAACCGTTATTTTGTTACACGATTTAGGCAAAGGGAAAGAGGCGTTTGCGGCTTTGGAAAGGGCCCTGGAGGCAGAAGGTATCGGCTATTTGGCGTTAGATTTGCGCGGATATGGGGAAAGTATCGGCGGCGGAAAAGCGTCGTCATTCAAGCGCGAAGGCGTGGATAACCCGTTTAACAAAATGACGCGCGATGTAGATGCGGCGTTTGAATTTTTACAAAAAAAAGGCGTGCGCGAAGAAAATATTTGCGTACTTGGCGCGGGGCTGGGAGCGAACGTAGCCGCCAAAAGTATGACTTTTTGGCCCGACACGGCGCTCTTGGCGCTGATTAGCCCGACGTCCAACGTGCGCGATGTTCTTTCCATTCCGGCGATGCGGCTTTATAAAGGAAATGTGCTCATCGCGGCGGGTGCGGCCGATAAAAAACTGTTTTTGGAAGCGAGTGTGATTCGCAACGTGGCCTATTTAACGACGGGGCCGGAAAACGGCAAAGTTACTTTTTTAACCGCTTATGATAAAACCTCGCATGAAATGTTGGACCAGTATTTAATTCCGTCCGTTATCCAATGGCTTAAAACGCCCCAACGTCCCGAAGTGTTGGCCGATGCCCCCGTGGAAGTAGATACACACGAAGAAACCGACGGCGTGGATATTTTGCCTTCGGATACGGAAGAAGCGTTAGTTCCATCGGTCTTATAAAAGGAGCAACTATGAAACCGGCACGTATTGTTTTCCCTGCATTTTGGTTTGGTAAAAGTGATATGAAGCAAGCCGAGGAACTGGCGCGGCTGGGGGTGGGCGGTTTTTGTTTGTACGGCGGCACCGCGGCACAGACGTTAGAATTAACCCGACATCTTAACTCGGTTTCTCCGTACGGACGGTTGCTCTTTTGTGCGGATATCAAAGACGATTTATGTGAAGTGATTCAAGACGCTCCTGCATTACCTAAAAATCATACGCTTGCCCAAAACGGCTCTGGTGAAACGGCCTACCGCAAAGGCAATATGCTCGGGCGTATGGCCCGTGCGGCGGGGTTAGATTGGGTGCTTGCGCCGGTGGTAGATTTAGGGTATGCGGCCCCGTCCATTTCCGACAATCCGCAACAGGTTTCCCGTATCGCGGGGGATATGCTCGCGGGGCTTTCCAACGCGGGGGCGCTAACGTGTCTAAAGTATTTTCCCGGGGTGTCCGGCGCGTTAAAAACACTCGTGCAACTGGAGGATGCCGAGTTTATCCCGTATAAAAATTTATTTCGCCGTACGGACGCGGTTATGCCTTCCGATATGACGTTTGTAAACGTGGATAGCGAAACGCAAGCGTGTCTGTCCGATAAAGTGATTAAAGGGCTTCTTCGCAAACGGCTTAATTACAAAGGGTGCATTATGGGATTTCCGTTACATGCGGCACGGCTTCGTTACGAAGAAGCAAGCGCGGTAAAAATGCTACACGCGGGCGTAGAAATTATCTTAGCGCCAAGTAACGCGCGCGGCGTGATTGACGCGATCACGCGCGAAGTCAACCGCGGTTTACTGACCGACCACCTCTCGCAAGCCGTATCTAATTTGGAAATGTTTATCAGCAAAGTTTCTTCCGGCCCGGAGCCGGGCGATATTAAAACGGTTTTTGCGCAAGCCCGAAAGGCGTTTTAGAAATTATTGAATAAAAGTATAGTTTGCTGAAGTTGTGCCATGCACGATTTTTGTACCGTGAAAGAGTTTGTGACAAAACATACCGTGTTCACTAATTGCATAATTCCCCGACCATTGTTCATAACAAAGAAGTGTGTCGGGCGGCACAAGAGAAGAGTCACTCTTCTTACTCATTATAAACCCGCCTCCCTTGTATTTGCCTGTTAAACGGACAATGATTATATCTTGAATATTTGAACTGTTATTTTGGATTTGCAAGGACCAATCAGAATTGGAGCGGACGGCTCCGTAGTGATTTGTATCGGCTTTTACCGTTCCTTTCCACGGGATCTCTATGTTTAATTCATCAAAAGTCAGGGGCCACTCGCCGTTAGCCATATAATACGCATCGGCGGCTTGATATACGCTTTTGAGTAACGTAATGGCCTCAGTAGCGCGCGATTTTTCCACCGCTTTTTGATATTGCGGCACGGCCACCGCCGCTAAAATGCCGATAATAAGCACGACAACTAATAATTCAATAAGTGTGAAACCCTTATTAGATGTCGGGTTGACACCCGACCTATAAGGGCTGCAACGAAGGTTAGCATATAGGTCGGGCGTGAGCCCGACATTAAAATCAGTGTTTTGCCGGTCCTGCGGACGGCGAAAGAACCGGCATCTCCCGATTTTACTTCGCACGCTAGTTTTCCCGTCAGAAACAAAAAAGCGGGAGACCCCGGATAAAAACTCTCCGGGGAAACAGACTAATTTAACAACGACTTTTACATTTTCTTTTTGCATAAAAATTTCTCCTTAATTAAATATTGTCATCCTGAATTTATTTCAGGATCTCAACCGCTTTCTAAAACAACAATAAGGCTGAGATTCTGAGACCCTGCGGGCCGCCCGTTCAGCATGACATTCCTTTTGTTTGTTTTTTTCCCGGCTACAACTATTATCGTTTTTTTTTTTGATGTGTCAAGGAAAATTTAGTTGCCCGACGGAAATAAACCCTATTTTAACAGCATAAAAACAGGCCATCTCGTGCGTATGGCCTGTGCGGAAAAATTGAAGGAACGGAAATTACGGTTTCTCGTCGCCGATTAAATACACATCAAAACTGACTAGCACATAGGAAGGAGGCAAAGAAAATTGGCGGCATTGTTCTTTCACTTCGTTTCGTTCTTCTGGTGTCAAATGCGTAAATTTTATTTCTTCAAAATAATAATGTTCCGATTCTTTTCCTTGCGGTGCTTGGCGGTAGCCGATTTGGTCCCATATTTCGGTCAACCGATAAATTTCATTTTTCACATCTTTTCGCAGTGATATATTATCTACCGGGGTAAAAGTAGCACTTTCTTCTTGGATTTGTTCGACATGTTCGTAATATTGGTGTCTTTCTTGCGGGAGTTGTTCGGTGGTGTAAAAATTAAACAAGATGTATGGTTTGGCGATTAAATCGGGTACGTTGCGCACGTCGCCTCTGTTTCCTAGGTGCCCGTTCCCTGCATACGTAATGACAATGTCATAAAACGGGCTGATGGCGTTGATATACCGGGCCCATTGGCGGTTGCGTTGGAGAATCCCCCAATTAGACCGGGCCAAAAAATCAAGCAGCAGCGATTGCAAATACCTGCGGTAACCGTTTAATATCGGTTGGTAATGAGCTAGGGCGTTTTCATACCCTGCCATTTGTTCGGGTAGTGCTTTCAATGAGATATTGAGTAGTTGGGCGGCATCTTGCGGGTCTTGCCGGCAATAGCTCAAGGAGTCAGCACAAGCAGCCATATCGGTTTTGAGCCGTTGGTAGTTTGTCAGGGAGTTGGCTATTTCAGGGTCGTATTGGGTTAAAATATATTGTATTTCGGGTTTTTGAAAAGGGGTTTGGATAATTACATCCCCGATTTTTACCTCCTCTTTTTGCAAAGATACAAAATCATCTAATCCCAAAATATCTATATCGGCCCGGTCGGCGACGGTTAAGAGCGGGGCATAATTTTCGTGCACAAGTTCAAACGGTTGAGTGGAACTGTGTGCAAAACGTAGCGGCAATTGGTCCGGGGCATTTTGCCAGGCGGATTCCAAGGCCAATAAAATACGGGCATGCGGGTTGGCGTGGCGTACTCGTTGTAATAAATGGGATACTTCGGTTGGAATGGTTTTGGTGTCGTGGTTGGAAGCCTCTGCCACATAAATATATTTTATCCCACGGGTTTCTTTGGCGTAATTAAGGCGGAATTTACCCCAAAAATTTTGGCCGAGATTACGGGTAAATAATTGACAATCGGTATCATATTGATGATAGAGGAGTTGTAGGGCGTTGTCTATATCCGTTTGTGCGGCTTGTTGGATAAGTTTATTTTGAGTTAAAAAATAATCCCAATTTTGCGTTTTCGGTGTGCGGAAAACTTCTTTGGCCAGGGCATCGGTAATTTGTTTTTCGCGTGCGGACTGGGACGGGGTGTCCGCGGAGAGTTGCCCTTCCAAACGGCGTTGGAGTTGTTGATGCAAATCTCCGGTTGCTATTTTGGCCTGTAACGGGAGTAACAGACAGCTTAATATAATTAAAAGCAATAATTTTTTCATATTTATAGTATACCCGGGAAAAAAAGAGTTGTCCATGAGTCAAAAGACCTAGGGAGAATATAGGCCTTGTACTACTTTATTTTACGGCCCAAAAAAGGTATCCTATATGTATATTTTCTTTTTAGGAGATTTTATGGCACAGCAACCTTTTTTAGAACGTATTTTGATTTCGGAAGAACAACTCGCCGCGCGCGTGGCGGAACTCGGGCGTCAAATCTCGGCCGATTACCGCGGTAAGCAACCGCTTTTTGTAGGCATTTTGCGCGGGTGCGTTTTGTTTTATTCCGATTTAATTAAAAACGTCAGCGTAGATTGCACGCTTGATTTTATGTGCTTGTCCTCCTATAGCGGTACAAGTAGTACGGGCCATGTGCGCACCATGTTGGACTTACGCGAAAGTATCCAAGGCCGCCACGTTATTATTGTAGAAGATATTGTAGATACCGGGCTCACGCTGGACTATTTGCGAAATCACTTAAAAGACCGCGGCGCGGCCAGTATAGAAATTTGCTGTTTGTTAGATAAACCCGCTAACCGCAAAGTAGAAGTCCACCCCAAATATGTCGGGTTCACCATTAAAGATGAATTTGTTATCGGGTATGGGTTAGATTATAACGAACTGTACCGCAATTTACCTTATATTGGAGTATTTAAGAAACAATGAAAAAGAAAAATCCAAACGTCCGCAATTTGATTTCTTATAAACAAATTTTCGGTTGGTTAGCCGTATTTTTGTTGATGGTGCTGTTGTTTAATAAATCGGGAGAGAAAGAAGCCGTACTGGACTATTCCGAATTTAAGCAGAAAGTCGCCGCGGCGGAAGTGTCGGATTTAACGGTAGCGCAAGGGGATATCACGGGGCTGTATAAAAATGCCGAGGGGAAATTCGTTCCCTTTACTACCATTCGTATGGAGGACCCCAATTTAGTACAAGAACTCTCGGCTGCCAAAGTAAAATACAAAGCCCAACCGGACCGCAGTTGGGTGGGCAACATTTTATTTAACGTGTTGTGGATAGTACTTTTAATCGGGCTGTGGTGGTTTATTTTCATCCGCCCGCAACGCGGCGATGGCAAAAGTGCGATGAACTTTGCCCGTTCCAAAGCCAAAATGCAAGACCCGTCCCAACAGACGGTTACATTCAAAGACGTGGCCGGGTGCGACGAGGCCAAAGAAGAACTGGAAGACGTTATCAAGTTTTTGAAAAATCCCAAAAAATTCCAAAAGTTAGGCGGAAAACTGCCCAAAGGGGTACTTTTATATGGGGCGCCCGGTACGGGTAAAACCTTGCTCGCTAAAGCCGTAGCGGGGGAAGCCGGTGTGTCTTTCTTTTCGGCCTCTGCGTCGGAATTTGTGGAGATGTTTGTGGGTGTCGGTGCGGCGCGCGTGCGCGATTTGTTTGACCAAGCCAAGAAAAATTCGCCCGCCATTATTTTTATTGACGAGTTAGATGCGGTGGGTCGTCGTCGTTTTGCTGGCATCGGTGGTGGACACGACGAGCGCGAACAAACGCTTAACCAACTGTTAATTGAACTGGACGGTTTTGAAAGTAAACAAGGTATTATTTTAATGGCCTCCACCAACCGCCCCGATGTGTTGGACCCGGCGTTAATTCGTCCCGGACGTTTTGACCGCCATATTTCCGTTCCCGCGCCGGACTTAAAAGGCCGCGAGGAAATCTTAAAAGTACACGCCAAGAAAGTCAAACTCGGTGCTGATGTGGACCTCAAACAAGTGGCTAAAGGAACGCCCGGTTTTGTGGGGGCTGATTTGGCAAACGTCATTAACGAGTCGGCCATTTTAGCCGCCCGCGCCGATAAAGACGCCGTGGAAAAAAGCGACGTGGAAGAAGCCATTGAACGCGTGATTGCCGGTCCGCAAAAGAAAAGCCGCATTATTTCTAAACACGAACAACACGTGATTGCGGCGCACGAGTCGGGACATACGATTGTGGCACGCTTAACCAATCATTCCGACCCCGTGCATAAAGTAACCATTATCCCGCGCGGACAAGCGCTCGGTTATACGCTCCAACTACCCTTAGAGGATAAATTCTTAACCAGCAAATCGGAACTGTTAGACAAGTTGTGCATTTTGCTAGCCGGACGGGCGGCGGAAGAAATCGTCTTTGGCGAAATTACCTCCGGCGCGAGCGATGACTTAAATAAAACGATGTCTTATGCTCGCAAAATGGTAATGGAACTGGGTATGAGCGATAAACTTGGCCCGATTGCCTTGCCTAACGGCGAGGACGGCGAAGTGTTTTTAGGGCGTGATTTGTCTCGCCATACCACGTTTTCGGACCAACTCGCCCGTACCATTGACGAAGAAATTTTAGGGTTAATTAACCAATCGTATGCCCGCGCGAAAGATATTATTATCAAGCACCGCGAGGGCTTTGATAAATTAGTGGCTACACTACTGGAAAAAGAAGTAGTAGAAGCCAACGAAATTGACGAAATCTTGGGCTTAAAACCTGTCGCAGCTCCCCAACCGGAAGTGCCGCAGCCCGAGTCGTCCGAACCTGTCAAACAAGAACCGAAGGCGTCAAAGGCCGTCCGGCCCCAGACTCAACAGGCGGACTTGTTTGAATAGTACGGTGCGGCAGGAAATTACGCGGCCGCGTAAGCGTGCCTGCAAAAGGAAGGAATCCCCATGGGAAAGTATTTTGGAACCGACGGAGTGCGGGCGGTAGCCGGACAGTTTCCGCTCGTAGATGATTTTATTGAAAAACTCGGCTATGCGGCCTTGCGCCAACTGCAAGCGTGTAGCCAAAGCGCGCAGTTAAAACCGCAAGTAATTATTGCGCAAGATTCCCGTGCGTCCGGCCCGGCTATTTTGGAATCTTTACAAAAAGGTATCCGCGCCAGCGGAGTCAACGTGATTAGCGTGGGGATTGCGCCCACCCCTTGCGTAGCTTATCTGGTCAAAAAGACCGGCAGTTTGTGCGGAGTTGTTATTTCGGCTAGTCACAATCCGGCTGAATTTAACGGCATTAAATTTTTTACCAATAGCGGCACAAAACTCCCCGAAGAAATGGAAAACGCCATTGAACGGGAAATTGAAACACTCTCAGGCGTTCCGGCCCCCAAAGGAACGTTCACGCAAGACGAAACACTCGTCAAACAATACGAACAATTTTTAATGTCCACCGTAGACGCTAATTTATTAAAAGGCACGAAAATTGTGTTAGATTGCGCCAACGGGGCCAGTTATAAAGTGGCGGTCAATGTGTTTGCCGGACTGGGGATGCACGTAACCGTTACCGCCGCTAAACCCGATGGCACGAATATCAATAAAAATGTCGGCGCGCTCCATACGCAGTTTATGCAAGAGTTGACGGCAAAAGAACACGCCTTTATGGGGTTTAGTTTTGACGGCGATGCCGACCGCGTAATTGCATCCGACGAAAAAGGCCGCCAATTAGACGGCGACAATATCATCGCCTCCTCTGCCTTGTGTATGAAAGAACAAGGTATTTTGAACGCCAATAAGGCCGTATTAACGATTATGGCGAATTTGGGTTGTATCAATTATCTTAAAGAAAACGGTGTAGATGTAACGCTGACCACCGTGGGCGATAAATACGTTTCTGAGGCGCTAGAAAAAGAGAATTTATCTATCGGCGGGGAAACCTCGGGCCACATTATTTTCAGACAATTTGCCAATACCGGTGACGGTATTTTATCGGCGTTGCAATTTTTGCAATTTGTCAAACGCTCCGGCAAGCCGGCCAGTTTCTTTACCGAACAATGGAAACGCTATCCGAGCAAATTGCGCGCGGTAGTAGTTAGCCAAAAGCCGCCGCTGGATTCTTTGCCCGGTTTTTGGCCGGAAGTCAAAGCGCTGGAAAAAACCATGAACGGTAAAGGCCGTATCGTGGTGCGCTACAGCGGCACGGAGCCGAAACTACGTATTTTAGTAGAAGGCGAACAAGAAGAATTGGTAGATCGTGTTATAAGCGAAGTGGAAAAAATCTACAAAGCCAAAACGGAGGTGTCTAAATGAGTTTGAAATTAGGCGTCAACATTGACCATGTGGCTACCTTGCGCCAAGCGCGCCAAGAAGCGTTCCCCGACCCGGTGGACGCGGCCGCTGTTTGTTTAAGCACCGGGGCCGATTACATCGTCGTGCACTTGCGTAAAGATGCTCGTCACATTAACGAAAAAGATGTGGCCCGTTTGTGCAAAAATTTTCCCGGTAAAATTCATTTGGAATGTTCCTGTTCGCCGGAAATGGAAAAAGCCGCACTTAAATATAAACCGTACTCTGTTTGTATTGTGCCGGAAAAACCCGGCGAAGTGACTACCACTGGCGGGCTTAAATTTACGCCCGCGGTATGCAAACAACTCGCACGGATGATTGAACATCTGCACAAAAAACACATTTTAGTCAGTTTATTTGTCAGCCCGGTGGCGGCCGATATCCGCACGGCGGCCAAACTCGGCGCGGACATCGTGGAACTCTGTACGCGCGATTATGCCGAAGCAACTACTGCCGCTAAAGCCCGCAAGTTACTGCAAGAGTTAGCACTTTCTACCTTGTTGGCTAACGAGTTGGGGTTAGAAGTCCATGCCGGCCACGGCTTAGATTATCACAACGTGCTTGCCGTAGCTGATTTGGGCGGAGTTACGTGTATGAATATCGGGTTTGCTATTATTACGCGCTCGTTATTCGCGGGGCTTCCCACCGCAGTAACAGAAATGAAAGATCTTTTATAAGAGGTTTTTATGTGTGGAATTATCGGGTATATCGGTAAGAAAAACAGCGTGGGGTATATTATTGACGGACTGAAAAAATTGGAATATCGCGGTTACGATTCGGCCGGTATTTCTATTTTGCAAGACGGTAAACTTGTA
>Ga0247610_10008245_pt1 | contig 10613 bp, 11 predicted proteins | sample 174DNAGHGhighgp2_FD_193483 | JGI IMG/M metagenome (GOLD analysis project Ga0247610, IMG submission 193483) | Sheep rumen microbial communities from Palmerston North, Manawatu-Wanganui, New Zealand - 1742 DNA GHGhigh gp2 | ecosystem: Host-associated > Mammals > Digestive system > Stomach > Rumen... | reverse complement strand
AATTCTTTTTTATCTTCTTTAGCATCACTAGATGCTTGATATACTACTTCATTAGAATTAATATTTGATTCTTCTTTTGACTCAGTATTAGCATTATCTACTTCATCAAAATTAGATAAATCATCTTCTTCATATGATTTTTTACCAATCATATCATATAAAACTCTTAATCTCTTATGTACTAAAGCAGTAATTCCTGTTACTACTAAAGCTATTAATAAATTAAATGGTAATACTGCAAATAATAAATAATACATCATAAAATTATTCGCATCAACATTGTCAACCTTACCAAATGTGATCATCTTTATTGCATCCTTACATGCATTAACGATAAACATATATCCATCCTCAACCTTATAACCAGATGAGAATGTATAACCAGTATAATATCTAGAATACATTGGGATGTTAAACCAAGCATTTGAGCCTAAACCAGCTAAAACCCATGCTGCAATCGCAACAAGGAATGAGAATAATGCCTTATGTTTCTTTGGCCCATAATGATACATCATTCCTGCTGAAAATGCTGTTATAAAGCCAATAATTAAATCAGCTGTTTCTCCAATAAATCCTGTTGAGGAGAATGGTAGTTTCACTGCAAATCTTACCAAAACACAAATAACTGCATCAATAGGTCCTAACATGAATGCACAAATCAAGATAGGTAGCATTGAAAAGTTAATTTCTAGAAATGAGGGGAAGAATGGCAATGAAAACTTTGGTCCTAAGTATAGTACAAATGATAATGCCGCAAATGTAGCTATAGAAACCATACGTTTAATTGTAAAATTTTTCATATTTTTTTATTTCCTTTCTATAAAATGAAAAATATCCCCATATTTCTACGGGGATACAAAAATAAATTCAATATCAAAAAATTTATTTCATTACTTCTCACATCCAGACTCTACTGTCGGTTAAGGAATTACACCTTATCATGCATTACGCTCGCGGACTTTACCGCCGGTATGGAATTTCACCATGCCCCGAAGTAAATATGTACATTAATATGTTACATCTATTTAATAAAAATGACAATAAGTAATTTAAAAATCCGGTATTAAAACCGGATTTAAAATATTACTTTTTAATAATAATTGATTCTGATGTCATATCAGCTGGCTTTTCAATTCCTAATAATTCAAGCATTGTTGGTGCTAAATCAGATAAAATACCATCACGAATCTTAATGTTCTTATCTGTAATAACTACAGGAACTGGATTTGTTGTATGAGCTGTAAATGGCTTACCATCTGCATCTCTTAACTTTTCAGCATTACCATGGTCAGCAGTAATTACTGCAACACCACCAACTTGATCTAATGCTCTTACAACATCACCAACACATTGATCAACTGCTTCAACAGCCTTAACTGCAGCAGGAATAACACCAGTATGTCCTACCATATCGCAGTTAGCGAAGTTTAAGATAATCATATCATATTTTTCTTCTTTAATTGCAGCAACAACCTTATCTCTTACCTCAAATGCTGACATTTCAGGCTTTAAGTCATATGTTGCAACCTTAGGTGAGTTAACTAAGATTCTATCTGCACCCTTAATTGTTCTATCCTCACCACCATCATAGAAGAATGTTACGTGAGCATACTTTTCAGTTTCTGCAATTCTTAATTGAGTCATATTATTATTTGCTACAATATCACCCATTAAGTTAGTAAGCTTTTGTACACCAAATGCTAATTCACCTAAAACTGTATCACTATATTTCATCATAGAAACAAAGAAAGTCTTCTTAGGTCCCTTTGTTGTATCAAGCTTATAAGGCTTTAATGGATTATAAACTAAACCATTTGGATTAGATAATGCTGTTGCAATTTGAATTGCACGGTCAGGACGGAAGTTTGCAAATACAACTGAGTCACCATCTTCAATCATACCATTCTTATCAGAAATAAATGGTACCATAAATTCATCTGTAACATCTTTTGCATAAGATGCTTTAATTCCTTCAAATGGATCACTATAATATTCACCAATTCCTTGAGTCATTGCATCATAACCCTTTTGGATTCTATCATAGTTCTTATCTCTATCCATTCCATAATATCTACCTTGTACTGTTGCAACATGTACATTAGAACCATCAATTATTTCTTTAATGTATTTAGCTGCAGACTTAGGTGCAACATCTCTACCATCTAAGAATGCATGGAAATATACATCCTTAATTCCCTTTTCATGTGCTAAATTAGCAATTGCACAAATATGAGGAATAGCTGCATGAACACCACCATCAGATGCTAAACCTAATACATGGAACTTCTTATTGTTCTTTATTGCATTATCAATTGCATGATTTATAGCTTCATTGTTCTTAAAATCTCCACTCTTAATAGAATTATTTATTCTAGATAAAGACTGATAAACAATTCTACCTGCACCAAGATTCATATGACCAACCTCAGAATTTCCCATTTGACCTTCAGGTAATCCTACAGCTTCACCTGATGCTTGTAATTGATGAGTGTCATATTTAGAAAAAATTTCATCAAGATTTGGCTTCTTAGCAAGTGATACTGCATTTGAATCAGATGGAGCGGCAAGACCATATCCATCCATAATAATTAAACAAACTGTTTTTTTCATAAAATACCTCTTTCCAAGTACAAATTATATAATAAATTAATCTAATCTTCCATTAATTTTTAAAAGATAATAATTATTAACGCTTTCAGCGCCAACCCATTTAATCATTGCAGAATCCTCTTCTGGATAATCATTATATCCCCAAGTTCCTATATGATCCCAAAGTCCATGACTTTTAATATTATCTATAATAAAATCAAGTTCATCATTCTTTAATTTGTTTAATTTTTCACTTTCTAAATATAAAGAAACATTTAAAGGTCTTACACATTCTTCATTTAAAAAATCATTTGTAACAATTTCTTCTGCCTTTAAAATAAGCTTTTCTTCTAATTTATTAATCTTATCACTAAATAAGCCTAAATCCTTAATAATTTTATAGAAAATATTAAAAGATTTCATTTCATACTTATTAAATGAAACCCTATCATTTAATATATCATCTATTAATATTTCACTAAATTTTAAAGCCTTCTTATAATATGCTTTAGTTGGATTATTAAATAATAATGTATATCCAAATATTGCAGCTGTAGGATGATATCCTAATAATTCTTCATTTTCTTTTGTAAAAGAAAATATTTTTGCGTGTGCAAAATCATCATTTGTCTTTGTATTTGCATACCACTTATTATTATTAAAATCTGCTCTATTATATAAATAATTACATGCACGATTTACAATATTAAAAAACATTTCATTTTTAATATCATTACTACTAAATCCTGCCATATATAATAAACGGAATGCTTCATAAATTTGATATACTGAAGTATTAGTATTGTAATTATCGATATAAAGACCTCCTTGGAATCCACCATCAGATGCCTGATAAAACATTAAACCATCAAGTACATATTCCTTAGGCATTGTACCATCTAACGTATTCATCATAATCATATCGATATCTCTTGATTTTAAAACCATTTGTGAAGCAATTACTTCTTGCTTCTCTTTCGATAATGTTTTCATCTTTAAAACCTCTACTTTCACAAATAGTATTTTACAATAAATATAGTAAAAATGAAATATTTATTTTATAATAAAATAAAAGGTGATTTTATGAACAAAGAAATGATACATTATTATTTTTTTAAAAACTTAATAAATAGCCTACCTAATAATATAATTAGTGAATTATCTTTATCTGATGATAAGATTTTTTATTATGCAAATATAATGTCAATTGATAAATATTATTCTATATTTTCATTAAGACGTGATAAGGTTAAAATTCTATCTAAGATTAAAGAAAACTTTAATCAATTTTATACAAATTTATTAATTAATATATCTGAAAATAAAAATATAAATAATTTAATTTTTGCTTATTCTTTTTTAGCATATAATATGTTAGAAGAATATATAGGAAATTATGTAAATACATTTAAACCTTATAAATTAAATTATTATGAAGCATTAAATATGATAGACCTATATTTTTATAAGAAAATATTTCCTAATCAAAAAAAGCCAAATATTAGAAGAGATTTTAAAGATTTATCATATGACTATAAAGTAGATAAGCTTATGCATTCTGCAGTTGTTAAATCTATAAATCAAACAGGTGTTACACCATATTTTTATAGATGTAATAAAAAAAGAAATTTATTTTATAAGCATTATAATAAATTCTATATAAAACCATTTATTTATTTAATTGATATATTTAGAAAAAATAAAAGGAATAAAGCTTATTATTATAAAAATAAAATAGATGAGAATCTATTAAATAATTCTCATCAAGAATTTATTGTATCTAATATTAAATATAATTATTCAATTGATGAATTAATTGAATATCTAATTAAAGAAATGATTCCTACTTGTGAAATGATTAATAATTATTTAGCAGATGGAAATGATAAAGAAATAAGAATATATTTTAATATTCCTGATGAAAAGGAAATGTAATATTTTAGGAGTTTTATATGTTTTTTAAGTTTTTAGATAAGATAAAAGAGGCTATGACAACAGTATTACCTGTTAGTTTAATAATAATTATTTTATCATTTACTCCTCTTTACAATCTAAGTTTAACAGAAATTATAGTATTTATAATATCTTCTATCATATTAATGATAGGTATAGCATTATTCTCACTTGGTAGTGAGATAGCAATGGAGCCAATGGGACAAGCAATTGGATCTTCTTTATTTAAAAATAAAAAAGTATTGATAATTGTATTAATATGTTTTGTATTTGGATTACTTCTTACATTATCAGAACCTGATGTATTTGAATTACAGGAGATGAGTGAAGGTATATCCCTACATTCTTTTACCCATTTTATGGGATTATATATTTCTATTGGTGCTGGTATATTTTTAGTTATAGGTATATTTAGAATTATATTTAAAATGGATTTAGGTATGATTCTATTCTTTAGTTATTTTGTTATCTTTAGTTTTATTACTATCCTTATATATAATGGTAAGGAAGAAATGCTTGGAATGATATTTGATACTGGTGGTGTTACAACAGGTGCAATATCAGTTCCGTTCTTAATGGCATTAGGTATTGGTGCTTCACAAACTATTGGTGGTAAGAATTTTAAAGACAAATCATTTGGTCTTTTAGCTTTATGTAGTATTGGACCTATTATTGTAATATTAGTAAGAGCTTTTTTTATTAAAGATAATGAAATCACCTTTAATTTAGATAAGATTGAATATGGTATTGAAGATAATGGACTTGAAGTATTAACAAAAGCTTTAAAAGAAATGGGAAAGCTAAGTTTAGAAATTTTTATTGGACTTGCGGTACTATTTATTATTTTCTTATTATTAAATAATAAATTTATTAAATTCCCTAAAAGTAAGATAAAAGTTATACTTATCGGATTAATAATAACATTTATAGGTACTGTTTTATTCCTTACAGCTTCTTCTATCGGATTCCATCCAATTGGATTTGAAATAGGATCTCAACTTGCAAATTATAATCCTATATGGTTAGTATTAATTGGGTTCTCACTAGGTATATTTGTATCACTCGCAGAACCACCAGTTCATATATTATGTCATAAGGTAAGTGATGTAACACAAGGCGGTGTTTCAAAGAAAAACCTACTTATTGCAATATCTATTGGTGTTGGTTTATCAATTGCGTTATGTATGATTAGAATTATATTTAATTTTTCTATTTTATATTTCTTAGTACCTGGTTATTTTATAGCATTAGGACTTGCAATATTTATTCCAAAAATTCATACTGCAATCGCATATGATGCAGGTGGTGTTGCATCAGGTCCTGTTACATTAAGCTTAATATTACCACTCGCCATTGGTGCATCTTCTATCTTGCATAGCAGTAATGTTCTTGCAGATGCATTCGGAATTGTCGCAATGGTTTCTTTAGTTCCTTTAATAACAATTCAATTACTTGGTTTAAAAGATATATTAAAAAAGAAAAAAATAATGAAAAATAGATTAAAGAATATAATTTCTGCAGATGATGAAAGGATAATTCGCTTTTAATATGAAAAATGAAGAAAAAGATTTAAAGGCTCCTAAGAAGCTTGAAATATTATGTACTATAGTTCAAAGATCTAAAGCTGATTTTTATATGAATGCCTTAGAAGGATATGACATTAATTATCAGACATTATGTTATGCAAAAGGTAGTGCTCCTACTGAGGCTTTACAAAAACTTGGTATAACAGATGATAGTAAAGCTATTATATTTAGTCTTGTAAAAGAAGAAAAAATAAAAGAAATAACAAATCTTTATGAAGAAAAGCTTTTTAAAACACATAATGGTAGAGGTATTGCATTCACAATACCACTAGATTCAATAATTGGTGTTATGGTATATCGCTTTTTAGCAAACATTAAGGAGGATGAAAATGGATACAAAATATAATTTAATAGTATGTATTGTTAATTCTGGATTTAGTGAATTAGTAATGGAAGCTGCAAGAAACGCTGGTGCAACAGGCGGTACAATACTAAACGCTAGAGGTACTGTTAAGGAAGAGGCTGCAAGTATATTCAATATACCAATTCATCCAGAAAAGGATATGATATATATTATTGTTAAAACTGAAATAAGAGATAATGTCTTACATGAATTATATAAAACAGTTGGATTATCTAAGGAATCAAATGGTATTGCATTCTCAATACCAATCGATAATCTTGTAGGACTTGGAAAAAAGTAAAGGGTATATAGCAACACGCTATATACCCATATTTTTTATATTTTATTAAGCATACCTTTTGAAGATAATACTAAAATACCTAAGAGTAATACAATAACAATATGTATAAAAATACCTAATCTTGCACCATTCTTAGTATAAGTTCTCCCATTTATTGCAAATGCAAATCCTAATACGCCTAAAAATAAGCATAAAAAGAATCCTCTAGAATAAGAACCTCTTTTCATTTGTAATTCTACATCATGCATTTTAATTGCCCCCTACTAATTTAGTCTTCTATTAATTTACTTGGAATATCCATATAAAGCTTTTCAATCTCAAAATGATTACGTTCTTCTTTTGTAAATACAGATACTACAATTGAATTACAATCAACTAATACCCAACTTGAATTAAGACCTTCTACTTTTCTAATATTTAATCCAGAAGACTCTAAATCTTCTAAATATCCTATAAATGATGAAGCTTGACGCTCACTTGATACTGAAGCAACAATCATAGTATCATAAAAAGGACTTCTTTCTTTCATATCATAAACTATAATATCTTCACATCTAACCTTTTTAAGTGCGTCTATAACCTTATCAATCATTTCATTCTCTACCTTTTCCTTATAAATATTAAATACCTCTACTTGACTTGGATGAGGTACCTCATTATTTTTTAAAACTACATCTATAGTATACATAAGAGATTTATAAATTGCTAGATTAAATTTACCATCTAATAAAATTTTTCTACATTCTATACAATTTTCATATGTTCTATTCTTTTCAGTATAATCAGAAATCATTATAATTTCTTCTAATGGTGACATATTTTTTCTACCAAAAACATGATATCTTATTGCGTTATAAATATCTATCTCATCACCAATTAATTCCTTATACCAATATGCTGAAAGATATGCGTGATATAAAAATGGATATTTCTCACATTCTTCTATATCTTCTTTTGATAAATATTTATATGCCTCTTTAAAATCATCATATTTAGAATAATCATGCATCAAACCTGCAATTCTAGCCTTAATAGGATCTACTCCCATTTTCTTAGCTAAGAATTCAGCCATTTCTGCAACACCATAGATATGAGTTAATCTCTTATCATGGATACCTTTCATTTTATTAGTTATAATTTCATATGCTTTATCGCTAGATGATTGCATTTGTAATTAATACCTCTGTTCCTTTTATATATCTAACTTTTATCTTACATTTACCTAAAATAGTTATAAAACCAAAGCCACTAAACCATATGGCTTTTTTCTTTTTACCATCAAATTCTATTTTTTTTGTTTCATATGATATATTTAAAACCTCTTCTTTTGTTGGAGGTAATAATACATCACCAATTCTATTATTTAATAAATCATCGACTCTTGATGTATTAGTCTTATGAATTTTAATATCATTTGATGCATATATTATCGCAGTAGAATCACCTTTATCTAATACTTCAATTGATGCTAGGCCACCAATAAATAAAGCTAAATTATCATCTAAAGGATAAGTCTTAGGTTTTAATTCTGTTTTAGGCATAATCTTTTCATAAGATTTAGGTAATAATTTACCTAAAACATCATAATCATTAATTAAGCCTGGAGTATCTACAAGCTTACCATTATCATTAAAGAATGGAATATTAATTTCATTTAAAGTTGTACCTGGAATAACAGATGTTGAAATTGTATCTGTCTTTATAGAATATTCATCTCTTAAAATCGCGTTAATAAGTGATGATTTACCTACATTTGCACTACCTACAAAATAAACATCGCTATCTTCTTTTCTAAACATTTCAATTAAAGAAACTAAATCTTTTATAAATAATCCATTTTTAGAAGATACAACCATAGATGCTAAAACCTTAAATGATTTTGACATACATTGATGATTTAACCAATCAACAATCTTTAAAGGTACTGTTGAATGAGGAAAAATATCAAATTTATTTGCGACAAGAATTACATTTCTATCTCTTAGACGATTAATCATGTCATCTCTAAATGTATTTTTAAATTGGAATATATCAACAACATAAATAATTAATCCATCTTTTTTTAATACATTATCAATTACTCTAATATAATCTTCATTAGTTGCGATAATTTTAGGTAATTCGTTATAATGAATCATTTTATAGCATCTCATGCAATATTTTGTTTTATCATTAATTTTAGGTACAAATCCAGGCTTATTATCATCAGTATCCTGAATAATCGCACCACAACCATTACATTTAATCATTAAGCTTCATCAAACTCCTTAAGTTTAGTTTCATATATATCTTTATATTTTTTTCTTTTCTTAATTCTATTTAAAAAGAATTGTTCAATTCTTCTATTATTCTTTGTAATATTAATCTCTGTAGATTTATCCTTAGGATATATTAAACAAGTTTTAATCTTACATCTATTACCACCTAATATATCAGTCATTAACTGATCACCCATAATCATGATTTCATCATTATTATATTTCTTTTTAGCAACTTTATTTATTGCTTTCTTAATACCTCTTTTTAAAGGCTTAGTTGAGAATTTAACACAAGGAATATTAAAAGCTTTCGCAAAATTTGTAACTCTTTCTTTTCTTGAATTAGAAACTAATATAAATTCAAATCCAATTGCTTCTACTTTGGCCTTAAATTCGAATAATTCTTCTGTAGGCATTGTTTCCTTATATGTAATTAGAGTATTGTCTAAATCTGTTAAAATAAGCCTAATTCCAGAATCATATAATTCTTGTAAAGGTATTTCATATATTGATTTGTAATAATATGTTGGTATTAGCTTTTTTAACATATAAACTCCTTATTTAAAATTCTTTGATATTATAACATAAAAAAACATATAAAAAAATGGGTAAGCTTTTAACTTACCCATAAATAATTACTTTAAAGCTTCAACAACTGGTTGAGTCTTTATAGACTTTCTATAAATTACTTCATCAATTGCTGTTAAACCTAAATTAATTGTTAATAATAGAATTGAAATATATGGACCTTGTGCTAAATAATATTCATTTAAATATTGTTTAGAAGCAAGTGTAGTTGTATTTAGCATTAAACCTGTTGCACCTAAAATAAAGAAAATTATAGATGCTAATAATAAAATACCAATTACTATATTAATATAGAAACGGAAATTATATTTTAAGAAAAATCTTAATACTGTTAATAATACAATTGCAATAAAGAATATAATTATTAAAATTGCACCTACAGATACATTGAACCAATTATCAATTCCATAAAATGCTTCAAATCCTGTATAGAATGATCCTTCTGCTCCTTGATAACCAGGTAGTCTATAAATACAAGGTAAGAACATTAAGAAGAATGTACCAATGATTAATAATGATTGAATTACTGGCATAATTAGTTTTTTAACTATTTTCATGGTAAACCTCCAAATTACATACATTTTAATTATATAATTTTATGAAATAAAATCAACTAAAAATTACTTTTTTATGCCAATAAATTAGTTAATCCAATAAATGCTTCTTCATCAAATGGATTATTAAGGCCTGCATTTTCAATTCCGTCTTTAAATTTATAATTATTTGAATCAAACTCATATATAGATTTATATATATTTTGAGCATTATTATAATCTTTAATACCCTCTTCATATATATTAACTGCAGGAATAAATGATGTTGCATAAGAAATGTAATAGAATTGTGAATCAACTATTGCGCGATGATAATATTCTACAGGATCTGCACTTTGTAAAGCTTTTTTTATTTTTTCATATCCACCCATATTATTACATACATCAATCATCACATCATTCAATTGATCTTTTGTATAATTATTTGAATTTGAATAAACT
>Ga0247610_10008242_pt1 | contig 10614 bp, 11 predicted proteins | sample 174DNAGHGhighgp2_FD_193483 | JGI IMG/M metagenome (GOLD analysis project Ga0247610, IMG submission 193483) | Sheep rumen microbial communities from Palmerston North, Manawatu-Wanganui, New Zealand - 1742 DNA GHGhigh gp2 | ecosystem: Host-associated > Mammals > Digestive system > Stomach > Rumen... | reverse complement strand
ATGCCACAAGGACTATCAATATCCGCTCCTTTTCCTTCATTTGCGTCAAAATACCATTTTCTTCCCATTTACGATATAAACACCTTTGGGCAAGGCATTGATGTCGTTGTTTTTCATCCGTATGCCATCCAGACGGTATATCCCATCGCTATAAGGAGCATGCTCTGTCTTGATGGTTTCCATACGGTCGGCTGCACCTGCCGGCATGAAAATCACCAAGCCAAGTGCGCTGTTGTCTACTTGATGGTATATCACTTCCTCGATACTGGCCTCATCCTGAGTAGCTACACTCCAATAATTTCCTTGAGCATAGACCGTGTTGGAAGAATTGTTATATAGGTCATAAGGAACACCGTTGTTGCCATTGTCTAAAAAGACATTTCCACCAAGGTTGTAGTCAGGGGAGTCGATGGGCACATCGACATTCCCGAGGTTCACTTTCCCACATCCTATCACGGTGATTCCCCAAAGACTCTTCTCGATATGGTTGCCACTGAGCATTGCCGTCTGCTTGAGATAGGGGTCATAAAGGCTGATGCCGCTGCCACCATTGTTGGGGTTGCTTTCAAAATGGTTGTTGACAATCTGGTTGTCAGTGATAGCGACATCCATCACTCCCATTGTGGTGATGCCATATCTGTTGTCACGGATGTCACAATTGGAGATGGTCGCTTGATGTCCAGGTGTGCCAAACCAGTTGGCAATGGCGATGCCTCCCACCATGTTGAGGGTGGAATCTCCGGTAATAATGCAGTTGCGTATTGTCACATTGTTTGCAGAAGTGAGATTCAGTTGGGGAACATTGCCGTTGGCTTGTGAATTTTTTATGAAGGTGCAACTGTCGATGACAACGGGACAAGAGTAGTTTGCCGCACCACCGACAGCTGCCTTGAGGCAGTTGTAGAAAGCACATTTCTCGACAGTGAAAGACGCACCGTCGCCTCCAAGAAAGAGGGCGCTGGAAACCACTCCATTATGTTTGTTGAAAACGCAGTTGCTCACTTTCATTCCAACGGGCGTGGCACCACGCAAGCCTACATGCTCAAAATGAAGGTTGGACACTTCGGTCATCTTGTTGCTTGCCACTTGGATGCCGACGCAGCTGTTGGAATCTCCATGGCGTCGAAGTATTGTCGGATCACCTTTGGCACAGAGGTCGGCAAAACCATTGATGACCAATTCCGCATCATCGGCAAACTCAACGACGGCACCGGCATCTATCTTGAAAGTGTCGTTTTCCATAATTGTGACGATGCCGTTCAGCACATAAGTATCGCCCTCTTTAACCACACCGCTGCCCTCGATTTGAGAAAGGCTTTCGAAGGTGTAAACATTCCCTGAATCTTGATTGACGGATTGGCCATACATGTGAATTGCACTTATCAACATACCTCCAATCAAAACTGTGAAAAACCTCATATCTTGCTAGTTTCTTCTATTTTGTGTATTGAAAATCCAATAAAAATTTGGAATCCATGATGTGATGGATTCCAAGGCGGGATGGTGAAGAAAGTCAAAGATCCTTCATCAATCCCTCAAAGAATTTGTCCAAATCCTTGTCCAAATCCTTCATCAGTTCACCATTGATGATGATGGTGTCGCCATCAGAAATATAAAGCTCGGCGATGTTGTCATGGTCATCGTCCTCCAAGACCAAGCTGAAGGGTTGGAGCAGGCCGTAGTTGTCAATCACCTTACCCAATCTTTTTAGCGTTTGGCGTAGGATGGTTGTGACATTTTCATAGAATCCATCTTCCTTGTTGTCTATCCACTCGTCAATCACGCAACGTGTGATTTCGTTGTCGTCGTCGTCGCAAGCCAACATCTCGCCACTCTCCTGCGATACGCGCAGATGGATGTCGGTGAGGATGGTGGGCTCGTCTGTTGAGGGAAATTTCTGACCAATCTTGCGAATGGTACGCTCAATCTTTTGGATGGTCTGTTCCGAAGCTTTCATTTGTTCTTTGTTGTGAAAATTATCGTTGTTCCAAATTTCTCAGGCGTATACGTGTGAGCACTTGTTTTGTATTGTATGTGAAATCCCCGTTCATCATCCAACCATAGTATCCTGTATCATGTTGCAATACTTCAGCCACGGGGCGACCTTTATATTTGCCGAAATTGAACACTTCCTGCTTTTTGGTTGCACCATTTTCATCTGTAACCGGCTTGCCTTTTGCATCGACAACAGGTTTCCATACGATACGTCCTGCAAAATCCACATTCTCATTCGTGCGTGAGAATGCGGCAAGCGCATCCATATCGTTGGGCAGCTGCCTTTCCTCGTTGGCCTGCCGTTCGGGAGAATACATGTCAAGTTGCCCTTGAAGCACACGGTAGGTGGCCACCGTGTCGAATTTGGCTTGATGAGGTTGCCCGTCACACTCCACATTCTCTGCTGTCATCTCCTTTCCACAATAAAATTTAAAGGCTGCGGCCAAATTACGCGGCTCCATCTTGTGGAATATCGTTTGCATGTCTATCAACCGACACTTGGAGAAGTCAAAATCTATTCCGGCACGAAGAAATTCCTCCGCAAGGAGAGGAATGTCGAAATGATTGGAGTTGAAACCAGCAAAATCACATCCCGAGAATTCTTTTTCCAACTTGGGAGCCAGCGACTTGAATGTTGGGGCATCGGCAACCATCTCATTTGTGATGCCGGTGATTGCTGTCGCTTCATAAGGGATGGACATCTCTGGATTGACCAAATAGTCGCAAGTCTTTTCAGAACCGTCAGGCAAGACCTTGACGTATGCGATTTGGATGATGCGCGACTTAACAAGGTCAAGCCCCGTTGTCTCCAAATCGAAGACAATCAGGGGCTTTTTCAAGTTGGGTATCATAACTGTTTTTGGGTTTAGTCGTTCAGCAGCATCGGCATGATGAGCATCAGAACCTCTTCTTGGTTGGGTTGTTGTGCAGGCACGATGACACCGGCACGACTCGGGTCGGCCAACTCAATGACCACCTCGTCGCTGTCAAGGTTGTTGAGAATATCCAGCAAAGCCGGTCCCTTGAAACCGATGGACATGGGAACACCATCATACTCACAAACCAACGCCTCTTTCGCACTGGTGGAGAAGTCGATGTCTTCAGACGAAACAACAATCTGCCCCTGAATGACCTTGAATTTCACCAACAAACTGCTCTCGCTGGCAAAAGGAAGCACTCGACGCAAGGCGCTGATAAGAACACGTCGGTCAATGCGAAGATGGTTGGGGTTGTCTTTGGGGATGACAGAGTTGTAATTGGGATAACGACCTTCTATAAGACGGCAGATGAGTACGCCATCGGCGAAACTGATGACAGCATTCCTATCATTGAACTTGATGACGACATCGCCGCCGTCCTTGGTGAGGACACTCTTCAATAAAGAGGCAGGCTTCTTGGGAAGGATGAAAGAGGCAGGGTTTTCATTCTTCACGGAGAAACAACGATTGCGTACCAACTTGCTTCCATCACTTGCCACGATGGCGGTAAAGTCTGGTGTGATGTCGAAATAGATGCCATTCATCACTGGCCGCAACTCTTCCTGTGTCGTGGTGGCGAAAATAGTACGAGTGATGTTCGCCTGCAGAGCACCCGCCTCAAAACTGATGGTGGTGACATCAACGGGAAGCGCCTGTGTCTGCGGATATTCGTCAGCGTTCTGAACCGTGAAATTGTAGGTGCCGTTCTGGTAATACACTTTTACGGTATATTCCAAAGTGTCTACCTCAAAGGTCAACGGCTGGTCGGGCAATTCCCTTACTGCATCGAGAATGGTGCGACTGCTAACTACAAAACGGCCGTTGCCGTCACTTTCAGACAATTGGCATGTGGACTTCATCACGTTCTCATTGTCGGAGGCTGTAATAACCAACTGCCCTTCTGATACTTCAAAAAGGAAACCCTCTAATATGGGCATGGCATTCTTGCTCATAATCACTTTCGAGAGAATACCCAGTTTGGTGCTCAGTGTGGTACTGGATAAGGTAAACTTCATTATGGATATGTTTTTAAATTATGAATATGCTATGTCTTGTCGTTTACGGTTCAAGGACGGTATTGCATATGACGTCCTCTTTATTGACCACAAAATTACAAAAAACCTCATATAAAACAAAAAAATAAGGCAAAAGTTTCGATTTATGCTGTAATTTTTGTACTTTCGCAAACGAAATTGACAACAAGGGGCGAGTCGTTGTTTGGACAAATGGTCTGAATGCATACCTACAGTCCCGCAGATTCAATCCATAAAAGAAAAACATATATTAATTTATAAAAAGAACAAGACATTATGGAATTAGAAGGTAAAATTATTTTTGCACTTGAACCAAAGACTGGTACTTCCTCAAGAGGAGATTGGAAAGTTCAAGAGTTTGTTCTCGAGACTCTCGATGGACAGTTCTCCCGGAAGATGGTTTTCTCTGTCTTTGGCGAAGATAGACTTCAAAGATTCAACATCCAAGTAGGGCAAGACGTGAAAGTGTCTTTCGACATTGATGCTCGTGAATACAATGGAAGGTGGTTCAATAGCATTAGGGCGTTCGATGTGAGACCCGCCACTCAACCTGCTACTCCAGAAACCACTCCACCACCTTTCGACAATCCTTTCAACGCTGCTGCGGGAGTTGCTCCTCAGCAACCTGCTGCGCCCCAACAACCAGCAGACACTTTCGCCAATAACGAAGAATCAACCGACGACTTGCCTTTCTAAGACTTAGGTAAAGCCATACAATAAGCCGCCTCCTATGACTTACCTCATAAGGGGCGGCTTTCGTATGGTTGTGACCGACCATTCAGAACCTTTTCACGATAAATTGGCCTACGCGACGTGAATTCTTCTTCTTGTCTACAGCATGAAGAGAATAAACACCTTCAGGCAAACGTCTGATATTTAATGATTTATCTGTTGCAGGACGTATGATCATCGTTGTGCCCGCAAGGCTCACCACACTGAAATAACTATAATCGATGCTCGGGTCTATGGTGGGCAGTTGTAATTGCTTGCCATCATTGGGAAGCCATTCTATCGTTGGACGGAATGGTTGTTGGCTCTGAAACGCGTCACTTTCGTTGCCATATCGGTCAAGCGAAGTGACAGCAAAAAAATGTCGGCCATCCTCGCCATCAATAGTGAGGCAAGGGCAGGAAAGTCGCTTGGCTACAAGGTTGCGGACATCGTTGACATCAACAGGAGTCTCCGTACTGGCATATACGTTATAAAGGACATCGGGCCTTCCTGCAGGAGTGGACACGTCTTTCCAACGAAGACGCAGGCGATTGCCTTCCAAGGAAAGTTGAAGGCCTTCGGGACGGGGTGGCTTCGCATCCGACTCCCATATCATCGGAGGAGTAAGAGAAGGGTAGGTGTCAAGGTAACGCTCCACGTAGGAATAAATGCCCTTCGTGTTATCAGTGAAGAACCGACTGCGGAAATAGGTGTGCCCCATTCCCAATTCTCGCAATACATTCAATTCACGTGTGATGTCAGAAAGAGCCCAGTTGCTGCCTTCGCTTCGAGACAACATCCATATGCCCAATCCGGGAGCCACCGTGCGACCATGGGTGTTGGCAGCCCAGTCGACAGCGAACGGATAGAATTGGTCATCCTTGAAATACATCATAGGGTATAACTGGTCCATCAATCCATCACGAAGCCATCCCTGGGCATCCTGACATACCTTGTCATAGGCATTCCAACCACGACTGGAGTGACGCGTGAGGTCGCAGAACTTGCCAATGGGAGAGCAGCTCAACTTCACCCAAGGTTTCACACTCTTGATGCTCTTATGGATGCTGCGTACTATGCTGGTGATGTTCTCACGCCCCTGGTCACGACTAATGCGCAACTTCAAGTTCTCCGGATAACGTATGTAATCGAGATGAATGCCGTCGACATCGTAGTTCTCTACAATCTCGCGACATATGTTGGCTATGTATTGACCTGTTTGGCCATTTTCGGGATTCATGTAACCCTCGTCGCCCAATTTCATCAACATATTCGGATGACGCTCTCTGAGTTGCTTGCAGCCGATATCATTCCATTTCCCTACAGGTATCGTCACCACCCAGGCATGTAACTCCATGCCACGCTTGTGGCATTCATCGATGGCAAACTGCAGAGGGTCATAACCGGGAGAACGGCCACCCTTGCCCGTCAGGCAGGCATCCCATGGCTCATATTGAGAAGGGTATAAAGTGGTGGCACGAATCCTTGTCTGCAGGAGAATGGTATTCACATGTGTACGACCAAGTTGGTCGAGTATGTTGCGCAACTGCTGTTTCTGCCGTTCTATGGATTCAGGTGAGGTAGCTTTCACCGATGGCCAATCCAGGCTTTTCAGGGTGGTAAGCCATACAGCACGGACTTCGTACTTGGGTGCTTGTCCCCAAGAAACCAAAGCCGTCAGGCAGAAAGCCAACAAGAAGAGAGATTTTCTAAACATTGATTTGACGTTTTGTTTATCACATGCAAAGTTAATCGTTTATTCTCATTTCACCAAACCTTCGAAAAGATAAAGGTTTGAACAAATCTGAAAAAGGATGTCATTCTTTGCGAGAAGCATGTCGCCTGTTAACAAAAATAACCATTTTGAAGAGGTCTTGAAGTTGAATTTTAATTTTTTTAGCAAAACACTTTGCTTTTGAAATATTTTTTAGTACTTTTGTGCCTGTAAAAAACATTTCACTATTTTGAATTCAGCAAGCATCATCAAAGTGTCAAAATGCCTGCATCATTTTGTAGCGGCTTTTTTCATACTCATCATCATGGGTATGATTACCGGGTGCAACTATAAACTCAAGCCCTTTGACGAAGTGGAAAGCGACACGCTGATAGTGAAAATACAGAGATACGACAGGTTGGAGAGTCTTTTCCTTACTACAGGAGATTTTTCAGCTCTTCAACAAATGAGTACAGACTTCCCTAATGAAACACGAACTCTGGTCGAGAAAATACTATGTTTAGGCAAAGTGGACGACCCTGAAATCAACAACAAATTACTTGCTTTCTACCAAGACTCCACATTGCAGGCCATCATTACGGAGGCTGAATTGCAATATGCAAATGTTGATGATCTCAACAGCCAACTGTCTGACGCATTCCACATTTTGAAATCATGGATTCCCAATTTCAAGGTGCCTCTGATATACACCCAGATTTGTGCTCTTGACCAAAGCATCGTGGTAGGAGATGAATCAGTGGGCATCTGCTTGGACAAATACCTCGGGGAGAAATATCCATTGTATGCCAAATATTACGACGATGAACAAAGAAAGATGATGAAAAGGGAATATATCGTGCCCGATTTCATCTGCTTCTATCTTTTGAGCTTGTACCCACCTCCATTTCCACATGATGACAGTCAAAAGGAAATGGACATCCATATGGGCAAAGCACAATGGTTGGTCAACAAGGTGATAGGAAAACAAATGTTCAAATCCATATATATAGAAAAGGTGGGTGCCTATATGGCAAAACACCCACATACATCTGTTGACCAACTTATGAAAAGCAATGAACTGCCTATAATGGACAACTGACGCCACTCATTCCCATCCTGCATAGGACGGCCATGGCCATCACATAGCCTTTATGAAAATATGTAAAAAGGGCTAATGATGTTCTGCTACGATGGCAAAATACACCAAATCGTCGTTGCCGTCATTATACATTGCATGGGAGTGCCCCATGGGACAGTAGTGTACATCGCCCGTGGCAAACGGTTCCTCGGTTTCATCATACTTGAAATGGCCATGACCACTGATGCAGAAGATGATTTCTGAATTGACATCATGGGAATGGTAGCCTATGTTGGCCCTTGGCGCCAGACGGCTCATCATAATCTTGTTTTTTTCGTCCACATGGTTGCGCGTATGGAGCATGCCATTGCCTCCCTTGAAACCTTCAAGGGTTTGTTCTTCGATTTGTTTATAGTCTATGATCATAAATAGTTGATGTTATAATTGATTATTCAAGACATTATTTTTTAGCCCCGTTGCCAGGTTTGCTTTGTGTGCCGGAGGGCTTGCTCTGAGTTGGCTTGCTCTGAGTATTGGTTGGCTTGCTCCGAGTTGGTTTGCTCTGAGTATTGGTTGGTTTGCTCTGAGTTGGCTTGCTCTGAGTATTGGTTGGCTTGCTCTTAGCTGGTTTGTTCTGAGTATTGGTTGGTTTGCTCTGAGTTGGCTTGCTCTGAGTGTTGGTTGGTTTGCTCTGAGTTGGCTTGCTCGGAGTGCCGGAGGGTTTGCTTTGAGTGTTGGCTGGCTTGCTCGGAGTGCTTGAACCTGACGGTTTCGACGTGGAAGTCCCGTTCCCAGAAGGCTTGTTGTTCTGGGAGTTGCTGGAAGAATTGTTAGTACTTGGCTTGCTGCTTCCCGTCGTCGAATTTCCAGAAGAGGTCTGTTCCGTAGGTTTGGGAACATATTTCGTCATCGACATCGAGGAAATCTTGTTGTTGGTCACTGTAGCAGTCACTTTGTAATGTTCATTACTGGTCCTTCCATCCTTGTAATTGATGGTCTGCTTGGCAGTGAAATCCACAGTGGACACCTCGATGTCGTTTTGTTCGCGTTTGGTGATTTTATAATCGTGATTGAGCTTCCATATCACATTGGATATGTCTTCTTTATGCTGTCGATTCATCCATACCACGACATCTCCACTGCTGGGATTGCTTGTGCCCATGAAGGAGCTTATCTGGGGACTCAAGGTAGCCTCGAGGCGAGAGGATTCATTCCCATTCACGCTAAGGAAGAATTCACGGAAGAGCGACTTTGCCCTGGCCTCATCTTCTGCATTAGCAGCCAAGATTTTGACGGCAAGCTTGTCTTTTGCCTCTTTTGCAAAAAGTCCGGTGGCATGCGCTTCAAGATAGTGCTCATACGCCTCCTTAGTGTTCAACTTCATCGCATCTTCCCAGTCGATGGAGTCAACCATGGCGAGGAGGGTCTGTTTCTTGGGCGTATCAGGGAAATTGTTAAGAAATTGCAGAATATTATCCTTGTTTCTTGTCATCATGATAAACGACAAGTCGTCTTTATGCTTGTTGATGTATTCTATCTTGCCTTGTATGGCTTCCTTGTGTTTGGAAGTGGCGTCAGGAAACTTTAGAAGGAAATTCTGCATTTCTTTGATGTCGTTGCTTCCAATGGCAATGTCGTATGCGCGGGTTTCATCGTCAAGCTTGCTCGCATTGTAGAAATATAAGGAAACGGCAGCAATAAGAGCCGCGATGGCCAAGGACACCACAACGGGTATGTATTTAAGCTTGCCCTTTTCCTCTTCTGCCTTTCCTTCATCCTCATGGACTGGCTTTGCCAAGTTTTCATCATCGGTGTCGATATAGGACTCTTCTTCTACATCATCGCCTTCAAGCATGGATTTTGAATCTGTATCCTTGTCTTTCGGAAGTTGTTTGGTGATTTCATCATCCTCACTTGCCAAAGGTTCATCGGCATCATCGCTTTCAGACTCGTCAAACTTCTCATCGATAGGCTCCGATTCCAGTCCCAGTTCATCCTTTCCACTTTCTTGCTGAATTTCACCATGAGCGGTCGAAGACTCTGGGAGATTCTCCAACGGGGAGTTGTCGTTGTCCACGGAAGTGTCAACAGACGAAGGTGTTTCATCTGAGGCAAAATCGTCATGTGGCAAAGGGCGATAGCAGCGAGGACAGATGCCATCGTCTTTGAAATAGACTTCACCACAATAAAGGCATTTCACTATATTACCGGCAATTTTCTCCCCGCATGATGGGCAGACTGTCGCTGTTTCGTTGATTTGGTGTCCACATTCAGGACATTTGATAATTGCCATAGTTGCTCTTGCTGTTAGGTTTTAGGCTAAGCTGACCTATCTCCCAAGAAAGGGGATGGCTGCCAAGCTGAATGCTTTTAAGATTGTGCTACCATCGTTTGAACCGTAGTTCTCTTAAGCTGTGCTTGCCCATGAGACGGCTTTTGTCTACATAGCCATTCACACCGTTGATACGCCCTTTTCCAGTATATTGCCAGATGATGTAGTCGCGATCGTCAGCAAGTCGTGGCTCTTCATTTGAATACATCGCCACCATGAGTGGATAGTCGTCCACCTTGCCCAATAAATAGTTGTTGTAGAAATTCCGCCCAGTATAAAGAAGAGGCTTTTGATGATAAGCTTCTTCTATCATCAAGAGGAATTTCATCAAAGAGTCACAAAACTGACTGGTGCTCATGGACTTCGGTTTTGTTTCAATGTCTATCATCGGAATGAGATCCTGGTCGCCCGGCCTGCATTGGCTCATGAAATTGCGCAACTGAAGGTGTTGTGGCACATTTGCATGGTAAAAGTGATACGACCCCACTTTCAGCCCGTGTTTGTGGGCAAGGTCAATATTACGCTTGTAAGTATAGTCTTGTGTTTCCTTCCCCTCAGTGGCCTTGAAATACACATAAGCCATATGACTATTGTCGCCAAGCGTCTCCCACCAGATATCCTTCTGGTAATGGCTCATATCAAGGCCATGGATATGGTTGCACGTGTCTTCACATTGGATACCATAAGTTTGGGCATGAGTGAAAAGAGTCGTAAGCAAGCCGACTATTGTTAAAAAAAGTCTGTCCATATCAATCAATTATATCGGATTGCAA
>Ga0247610_10008241_pt1 | contig 10614 bp, 9 predicted proteins | sample 174DNAGHGhighgp2_FD_193483 | JGI IMG/M metagenome (GOLD analysis project Ga0247610, IMG submission 193483) | Sheep rumen microbial communities from Palmerston North, Manawatu-Wanganui, New Zealand - 1742 DNA GHGhigh gp2 | ecosystem: Host-associated > Mammals > Digestive system > Stomach > Rumen ... | reverse complement strand
AGTATTCCTTGACTGTTGCCTCTTGCTCCAATTCACCTTCCTTATAAACATTGCCAACATGAAGGCTTACATTTTGTTTCGTTGTTTGGAACAATTCTACCATCTGGGCCTGCGTCAACCACACCGTATCGTTCTCCAATCGGACATCAATCTGCGTATGTCCGTCCTCTGTCTGATAGATTACTATCTTCTGGTCTTCTTTCATACTTTCTAAATTCTGCTACAAAAGTAATTGTTTTCTACCAATAATGTATGCAAAAATCGAAAATGTAACATCCTAAACTACAAAATTTCTCTTGCAATCCATGCACAGGCCTCTGCATCGGCAAGGGCTTGGTGATGGTTCTTTAACTCGTAGCCACATTCGGCGGCAACGGTGTGAAGCTGGTGGTTTGGCAAATAAGGGAACGTGCGACGAGAGACACAAAGCGTATCGTAGAACTCATAGTCAGGATAGTCCATCTGATATACACGGAATACGGCTTTCAGGCAACCTTCATCAAAGGGTTTGTTGTGGGCCACAAGGGGCAGGCCTTCAATCAATGGTTCTATCTGCGCCCAGACTTTAGGGAACACTGGGGCTTCCTCCGTGTCTTCGCGACAGAGCCCATGAACCTGGCTGCACCAGTAGTTATAGTAGTTAGGCTCTGGCTGTATCAAGGAGTAGAACGAATCCACTATCTCGCCATCACGCACAATCACTACTCCAACGGAACAAACGCTACTGCGCTCATTGTTTGCTGTTTCAAAATCTATTGCTGCAAAATTCTCCATTATCTATCTTCACTATATTTATTCCACATTCTCTTTATTTTACCAGCAATCTCTTTGCGAAGCCATAGGGGTTCGAGTACTTCCATGTCCTCCCCGTTCCAAAGGATTTCCTGTATGAAGTCAAACGTAGGACGGAGATAATATTTGAAGATGCTGTATTCCTCGTTCTTTGCAATCTCTTCCTGCGACTCGTGAAGCATGAGGTCACGGATGTAGTTGGCCTGTCCTGCCGACACTTTCAGCTTCACGGTCTGAGGCTCAAGGCGCTGATCGGCAATGATTCCAAAGCAGCCGTCAAAGAAATCCTCAGCCGTCCAGTCCTTCGGCATCTCAAAAGTCTCATCTGTTGCTTGCAGAAAGTTGATACGATCAAGGGAATAGATGCGCGGTCCTTTCTCATAATAATATGAATAGGTACTACGAGCCACCATGTACCAACGCTGACGGAACAACTTTACGCAATAAGGTTGAACGTCGAAGTTGCTCTCTTCATCCTTCCAATAACTGTGATAGGTTATGTTGAGCACTCGATTCTCCTTCATAGCATCGATGATGGTCTGAAGATAATTCTGTCCAGACGGCACATACTCCAGGATGATACGATCCTTGATACTCTGACTATTCGCTAAGGCATTACTTACGCAGAATGTGTTGTAAAGCCAGGAACGGAGGCCGTTTTTGCTGATGTCCTCTTCGTTCTCAATGTAATAGCGATACTCGCCACGATTCTCATTGGCGATGTTGATGCCAAACATATCCCAAATGACGTAGCGCCAGTTGTCAAAGGTGCGTTTGGGGATATCTACACCTCTACTGATGTCCGTGTCGCGAAGCCAACGTTCATTCAATTCCTTGAACGTAATCTTTCGTCTGCGATAGATTGTCTCTATCACCCAGACGTATTTGCTTATTAGGCTTTGACCTCTATCGTTATTAATCATATTAATTTGTTTTTTCTGCAAAGTTACACTAAGGGTACGCCAAACCGTGGCAGAGGTTTGAGAAAAATGAGATTTTCTCAGTTATTTTGGGCTATATATGAGCAGTACTTACTAAGCAGATTTGACAAAGGGAGGTCTCCTTTCTTGAATCGCTCAGCATCAAGTTTCAACAATCTTTCACTCACTGGCTTCTTTCCCTTGAACATCGCTTTTAGATAAGGAATGCCATTTTCCTCAGTGATACTTACCTCAGAAAAGAACTGCGACAAGTCCTCCGCATCATAGACGATGGAGTAACTTGGTCGCTTTGCCCCAGGTATGTCTTCTATGAGGATATTTTTTGCTACCAAGTCTTGTATGTCGCGTATGGCGGTGTCCTTTGAGCACTTTGCAAGAGTAGCCCATGTCTTGGATGTGATCTTTGCCTCGTAACCGTCAAGAAATAGATTGAGCATTTGGGTTTTTCTTTCTGTCATTGGTACAGCGGATGCTTTCTTCTCACGTCCAAACAAATCAGCAAACACTAATTAGTGAAATTCGTGGTTTCAAAAGGGTGGGAAAGTTGAATAGCTATTCCCACCCGAAATGGCCCATGAAAACAGGAGTCACTTTGCCTTTTGCATGATGAGTTGGGACTTCAGGACTTTCTGACCATCGATAGTGGCGGTGAGATTGACGACCGTGCTATTTTTTGCCTCAGGGTGCAGGTCATGGCAGCGAACCACCTCTATACCGTCCCAACCTTCCGTCAGCACCGTGGTCAAACGATATTGGCCGTTATCGATGGTGATGGCCTTTTTGCCTTTCACCTTCGTTTCGGTTGCCACAATCGGATGGTTGAGTTCCGGCAGCGCATAGAATCCCATTCGGATTTTCCGAGGTTCTTTTGTCCTGACAGTGTCTACACGGATGATTCCATTGGCAGTCAACTTCTCTGTCAAGCCAATTGTAACGGTATGATCATTCTCCATCTCAGCTGTCCGGCAGAACCAACCTTCATCATTCAGGCCCTCCCCCTGATAACTATTGATCTGTAGCCATTTGCCATTAGCACCTTCAACAACGTAGCTCATAGCCACCTCGCCATTCTTTCCATCAGCCTGCCACGGGAGTGAGGAATTATAGGCCAGACGGTTATAGTTCTCAAGACCGTAATAGAATCCGTTGTTGCGTGTGAACACGTTGCGGAATTCCGCCATTCCCAATGCGGCAAAGTCAGAAACAAGAATCTTGGTTTCCTTTGAATAGACATTGAATGGCGTCGCCTTCTTCATCTTTGTCCACGCCCCCTCCGTCTCGCGTGCAGTCCAGAAGGGATTGTCGGCAGGCATATACAGGGCAAGGAAGATCTTAGCCATCCAGAACACGCTGCCACGACAAGAGTAATGTTGCAGACAATCCTCAAAATGGCCATAGAAGCCAAGGTTGGGAAGGCCGTCTTCGGCAATGAAATCGGGGTTCTGTAGAAATTGGAGAATGGCACCCGAGCAGATGCGGCGCATCCAGCCATAGTCGATGTCAGGACTATGCAGCAAGCCTGTGAGCGCAAGCGGAATGGCAGCTCCCATGCGATAGGTAATGCTACGGCCCCACATCTGCATCTTGCCGTCACGTCCAAACATGTAGGGATATTGCTTCGTTATCTCACTCAGGTTTTTCATAAACTGCTCTGCCTCAGCCGGATAATATTCCCGCCCGAAACTCTCTGCCCACAACGGGCCATACATCTGAAAAGCCCACATGCTGTAATAGTCGAACAAGGGAGCATCATGATACCATCCATCAGCAACGTAGGCATTGAGGTTGGCATGCAGCAGTTTCTCCATATATTCCATGTTGACCTGATACCCCGCTTTATGCAAGAAACTAAGTAGGCACTGATTGAAGAACCTCCAATTCATGTCGATTGTCCCACCTTCGGCGTATGTCTTGAAGACAGCAGCCAAACGGTCGCGTGTCTCCTGTGGAAGAGGATTCCAGAACACCTCAGGAGCCATGAGCAGCGACACCGCAAGACCGCCCAACTCCACAAGTTTCTGTCCGCCGTTGCCACCTCCTCTCTTTTCCGGCAGATAGATTGGACTGTCCGGATCGAGGAACGAAGCCATCTGATAGCGATAATAATCACCCACTTTCACACCGTGAAGCACCAGCTCAGAATTCTCCTTCAGCAAAGGGCCGGCTAAAAACATCGTACGGCAGAGTGCCTCCATACGCGAGGTGGGCACACCGTCTGAGTTGCGGGGGTAGCTCTTTCCTTCCTGTTTCGGCAGATCAAATGGTTGCTTGATGTCATTGACATATTGAAAAGCCGTGCTGAGCAGATATTCTGCTGCCTGTTTCCAATGATCGCGAGTCATGCCTGTATAGGGGCTTAATTTCGTGTCAGGGTTATTCACCGTGAAGACTTTCCCTTTCGTCATGTCCTCTTCAACTTGATGGGTACTTCCCACCATAGGGAAGAGCATCACTAAAAATAACAGAACCTGTTTTTTCATTGCCAGTTAGTATGTAACATTAAAGAATCTGAATGTTTGGTGCAAAAATACAAAAAAAGATGATTATTAACTAACGTTACACCTATTTTAACATATCTTACATCTGCAATAGAGTGGTCAGTCATGGATCAAGTAAGTACCTACTTCTTGCCAATTACTTTTCATTAGAAGCATTGCATATCCCGCCGGCAAAAACCTCGGAAGAAGCCATCTTATGCTACGATTCTGGGTGTGACACCATAAAAAAGTATTCTTTGCAACCGCGTTGCAAAATATTTTTCGTACCTTTGCAGCATGGTTATGGATCTACAGAGTTTCTTCACATCACCATTCCCGCTATCGCGCCTACCCGCAGCCTTTTTGAACGTGGTTTGCGAGATGGCTCCCTACTTGCTGTTGGGATTCCTGATTGCAGGGGTACTGCATGTGTTTGTGCCGCAGAAGTTCTATACCAACTATCTGTCGCGCAAAAACAGGTTGTCGGTGCTATGGGCTGCGTTGCTTGGCATCCCCCTTCCATTGTGTTCGTGCGGCGTGATTCCCACGGCCATCGGTCTTAAGAATGAGAAGGCATCGAAGGGAGCAATCGCCTCGTTTCTCATTGCCACACCGCAGACGGGCATCGACTCCATCCTGGCCACTTTCTCACTGATGGGACTGGGCTTTGCCATCATCCGACCCATGGCAGCACTCATTACGGGTGTCTGCGGCGGACTGCTGGTAAACAGGCTGGTTCGTGAGGATGACACGGTGGAAGAATCCGATACCTCATGCCAAGTGGAACGTGGTAACAGGTTGTGGCGGGTTGTGAAGTATGCCTACTATGACATGATTCGCGACATCGGTCTGCGGCTGCTCATTGGACTGGTTGTGGCGGCATTGATTCAGGTCGCGGTGCCCGACGAGTTCTTCCTTTCCTTCGGCAGTCAGCCGTTGCTGCAGATGCTGGTCATCCTGATCATTGCCGTACCGATGTATATCTGCTCTACGGGTAGCATCCCCGTGGCCGCAGCCCTGATGATGAAGGGCCTCTCGCCAGGAGCGGCACTGGTGATGCTGATGGCGGGGCCTGCGGTCAACCTGGCCTCCATCCTCGTTGTTCATAAATCTATGGGACGCCGTTTCACCTCCATCTATCTGATGACCATCGTAGGCTTTGCCGTCTTCTTCGGTCTGCTATTGAATGCCACTGGTCTGGATTTCTCCGTCGCCAGTCACGGTGCGTGCTGCATGAATGCATCCGCTCTGCCCAACACCTTCAAAATCGTGTGCGCCACAGTATTAACCCTATTAATAATATTTGCTCTTATGATGAAACTGTTTAGCAAGTTTACAACCAAGAAACTGTTAGACCCTGACGTTACAGTTTACAGGGTCGAGGATATGCATTGCAGCCATTGCGAGGCTGCCGTAGTCCGTGCCGTAGAGGATGTGCCAGGTGTTGAGAAAGCCAAGGCCAGTGCCTCTGCCAACACCCTCACCATCAAAGGCCCTGCAACGGAAGAAGCCATCCGCAAGGCTGTCGAAGGAATTGGCTATACGTTCAAGGGACGGAGCAGTGAGAGCATAGCTAAGCTTGCTTGAACTCTGCCGAGTCGTGACGGAACTCGACGCAGTCAAGGGACGGAGCTGACCATTCTGGGCATAGAAGGATATAAACGACTCAAAAACAAGTTTAAACGCAAAAACTAATATTGCAATGGATTTCAAAGGAAAATAGCCGTAATAACTGGTGGTGCACAGGGTGTCGGATGGTGTATTGTGGAGGAGTTTCAGTATTCCATGAGTGTAGGCGTGACAGCTCCGTTCTACCTCGCCAAACTCTTCGCTCCGCATTTCGCTGAAGGTGCTGCCATCGTGAACATCTCGTCTTCACGTGACCGCATGAGTCAACCTCAGACTGAGAGCTACACGGCAGCTAACTAAGGCTGAATATCAGCACATTATGATGAATCTGGGAAACATTATGAGCATGAGCTACACATTCTGCATCCGATTTCCTCAAAATCAAACATACCAATCATTCGTTTCACTTCATTTACTTATTGTTACTAATTCAATTTTAAATGACAAACACTGATGCATCACGTCGATTTTAGCACGTTCTGTAAAATTAATTAATTATTACGACTTTACGCACATTTTACACGTTTTTCTTGCAGAATATGTTTGATATTTAACAATTTTAGGCAAAGCAATAACTATTCACGCAATAATTTTGTTTCAATTAAAAGAAAAACAGGTGGATTTCAACGATGTAAGTTTAGGTTTAAGTTTAAATGTTCTTATATATAAAAGGTATGGTAAACCCGAATCAGGAGAATGAAGGTTTAATCTTTAAGTTTAGAGGTGCATGTATATACATGGGTAAACGTAAACCTAAGCTTTGCCGAATGAAATGACTTGATGTTTCCCCCAAAATACATTTTTTGGGTTCATCCGACATTTCGAGTGATATAATGAGAAGATAATGAAGAAAACCGCTGAACATTTTGTATATTTGATAGGGAGAACCTTTGGCAGAAACGGTACCTTCTGGCGCGACCTCATACCATTTCCCTATTTCGGGGTTCCCTTGAAGTTCTGGGAACTCCTGCAAGAAAGTCTTCTTTAGGGCTATATACCCCCCCCCAAAAAAAAACTTGACAGCAGCCAAAGCCAGCACATCCAACAATAAATTCTTCAGTTTCCACATAGACCTTTTCTTTTGATGTCTATCCAGCGATCTGTATTCTTCAGAATCTCTGCGCCATCACCAACGAAGGCTTTACCGGCTACACTGTCGCCTTTCAGGAAATAAGAGAACCATGCCGTCATGTAGGCATCACCCTCTCCTCCCATCTCCTCATGGTCTTTGATGGTGTGGCGTGCAGCCAGCACAGGAAAATTTCCTGTTGTTTCATCGAAGTTCACCTGAAAAGCTTCTTCGGGAATTATGATCTTTGAATCCCAGTTTCCTGTTCCTGCCAGCATCAGCAGCGGGGCTGTAATCTTCGCAAAGTCTGTTGTCCCCCACTTGAAGTTAATGCCAAGTTGTTTCTGTGGACAGCTGCACAGATAGACAGCCTTGTAAAGGTGGCTGTTAGGGTATGCTGTTGCCGCCATAACCGTACCGTATGCACCTTGAGAATAACCAGCAATAGCTATCTTTGTCGTATCAATCTTGCCATAGAACTGATTATCATGCAGTGCAACCAGACCAAGGAATTCATCTAACGTCTGTGAAATAGATAAACCAGAACCTGTCTGTTTATCCATATTCCCAATAACAACAAATCCCCAAGAAGCCAAATGATCCATTGCTTCTATCAGGTCATAAGCAGTCGTGTTCGACGCATTGCCGAGGTTGACAAGAGGAAACGCCTGGTCGGACTGAAGCATAGACTGAGGATAGACTGCAATAATCTTTCCTATTGTCGGATTATCGCTGTCGAATTCAACCTTGGCGACCTTTTCACTGCCCTTTTCCTTATATTTGCTTTCAATGGGCATTTTCGTATTTATTTCTCCTTTATAGAATCCGCCTTTATTCGTGTCCTGACAGTTGACTATGCTAACCGATAAAGTCAAAAAAAGCATATATAGAGCTATATTCTTTGACAATTGCTTCATTTTATTTAGTTGTATAATACATTATTGAAGGGGACGTGTGTGAATCAAGTAGATAACCTACTTCCGGAAATAGAATTATTTAAATAAGATAGGAACAAATTTTCTTAGGCAGCGGCGCCATGTCAAAAACTCATGGGCAGTTCCAGGAGATTCATAGGTGTCAAATTTAATGCCGCTTCCCTCTAGGGCCTTGATATCGGATGGTCCAAGATCACCAGCTCCTCCATAACCAATGAAGAAAAAATGTATCTTGCTGTTAAACTCATCGGGGCGAGACAAGATGCCACCGAAATCTTCTTTCAGATTCTGTAGCAGTAAAGCCCCGCTAAAATCACCGATGTAAGAAAACTTGTCGATATTGCTGGTTACAATCTCCATCGTCTGACGACCACCCCATGACAATCCTGCCATAGCCCGATGGTCGCGATCTGTTTTTGTACGGAAAGTCTTATCTATCATAGGTATCAAATCCTGAATCATTACTTCGTAGAAGGTCTTGCCGAAGTCAGCAAAACCAGCAAAGGGGTTGGTATCTCCTGGCTTTGAGACAGGCTGGTTTATGTCGCCACTTTCCATTACTACTATCATCGGTACACATTCCTTGGCGCCAATCAGATTATCCATTATGTTATGCATCAGACCTGCACGCATCCAACTCGTTTCGTCTTCACTCATACCGTGTTGCAAATAAAGAACTGGATAACGTTTCTTGCTATTCGTTTCATACTCTGCTGGAGTATAGACCAATACCCTTCTCCACTCTTTGGTAGATTCTGCATAATACTGTACGCTGCGAACTTGTCCCTTGGCAATGCCAAGCTGTGGACGGTAGTAATTGCCCTCTTCACCCTCTTCTATCTCAATGCCACTAACCGGGTGATTCGTAAAGTATGTATAAGTTGATGGATCAGGAACTGAGGCACCGTCAATTACCAGGGAATAGTAATGCAAACCAACAGACAGAGGGGTAGTCTTTCCCGTCCATACTCCGAGAGAATCTTTTTGCAGATTCAAAGGTTGGATGCCAGCCACCACCACTTGCACCTTGTGTGCATCAGGAGCAGTCACTTTGAAATATGCGCAATGTTGGTCATCGTATCGTGGAAAATCACTTTCAGGCACGCAGGTTGATGACCGTTTCGTGTTTTCGGGCAGATTGTTATTCTGAGCCAGGAGCAAATAAGGCAGAGCTAATGCCAGTAGAATAAAAAGTTTCTTCATGTATTTCTCAAATAATATAGTTGTTGTACTTTTACCTTTTACACACATTAACTTCGCAAAGGTACAACAAACTTTCATCAATATCAAACGTTGTAGGTGAAATGCGACAGATTGGGGTAAAAGTCGCCTACGAGAATGCTTCGCGGATTATGTCCGCCATCTCGGCTGGGCTTTCCTTGAAGTCGCGGACAATCCACTCCTGCAAGACGCCGAAGAGTGAGTAGGCGAAAATGGAAGCTTTGTACGCCTCACGCGGTTCTTCACGATGATGAGCATAGAGGATGGCGGTAAACGATTTGCTGATATCGCCCATCAAACCACGGCGATAGAGCAGGCGTGTCATGTCACGAATCTCGTAGTTGAACTGGAAGAAAACTTCAGCATTGTCGAGCGTGAACTCGTCGCATACAGTCACTCCGTGCACATCGGTCCACACTTGCCACAGCCGTATCATCTTGTACGTCACCGACTCATGCTTCGATCGAAAAGCACGGAACCACGAAGAACGATGATACCCGCTGACGTCACATATCTGCTTCACCTGTATCTCATTTAGAGGATATTTCTCCAGCAACCGTATGACCGCATCAGCCAAACAGTCCTTCAAGAACTCTGACGGTGTGCTTTTCTCATTCTTCATTCTCTTCAACCTTATTTTTGCAAAGATACAATATTTCTATCATATAACAACACTTTAGCATATTTTGCGGCGTTTTAATATAAAAATCGTCAGAACATAAGTAAAAGGACCTGCCCAAGCGGACAGATCCCTTTTTTTATGCATTGTGTTATAGTTCGATTATCCCTCGACGGCAGCCTGCGCGGCGGCTAACGGGAACTGAGTATCAGCACTTTACGGCAAATTTGGGAAACATTTGGGAAACATTATGAGCATGTACTGCACATTCTGCATCCGATTTCCTCAATAATTCCAGCCATTTTTGACACTTCGACTACTTATTTCGATATTGTAGTTGTTAAACACTAACTGTTAGATCACAGATTGCATTACGACTTTTCAGCACGTTCTGCAAATTTTGCTTGCAAAATTAATGTTTTCTCATGACATTACGGTCGTTTTGCACATTTTTCTTTTTACTGAAGATGAACCGTTTTATTCTCTCCCCTTCTCATTCCCCTTTCCTTTTGACTGAAAAACGTTTTCATGAAAAACATTTCATTTTGAGTTAACTTCTGTGGTATAGAAAGAAAACTCGCCTAAATGTAAGTTTTCTGCAAATCGACAGAGTTTTTCTAAATTTTCGCAAAACAACTATGAAAGTCATTTCGGCAGTAAATATTTTAATAACTGGATATAATTCGACAAACTCCATTATGTCCGAAGAGAGACACTTCGTTTCTCATTTTCGTAGAAACTCGCTGGGAGTGAGACCGAAGTGTTTTTTGAATACACGAGTAAAATGTTGCGGATATTCAAAGTCGAGGAGTTCAGAAGTTTCTGAGATGGTTTTTCCGTCGTGCAGATAGGCAGTGGCTCGTTGCATCACGAAGTTGCGGATGATGGCTGTGGCTGTCTCGCCTGTAGCCTGACGGATAAGGTCGCCGAA
>Ga0247610_10008239_pt1 | contig 10616 bp, 5 predicted proteins | sample 174DNAGHGhighgp2_FD_193483 | JGI IMG/M metagenome (GOLD analysis project Ga0247610, IMG submission 193483) | Sheep rumen microbial communities from Palmerston North, Manawatu-Wanganui, New Zealand - 1742 DNA GHGhigh gp2 | ecosystem: Host-associated > Mammals > Digestive system > Stomach > Rumen ... | reverse complement strand
GGAACCGGACATCAAACAGATTTTTGTAAAGAGGGGACCCACCCCCCATCCCCTCCCTGTAATGGAGGGGAGTGATTACACTCCAGACGAAGAGGAGAAGGCATTCGAGCGCACATTATATATAATAAGGAAGAGAATCGAGAATAGGGTAGCCAAAATGGAGGCATCTACTCCCCTCCCTCACAGGGAGGGGCAGGGGGGAGAGTCCGATTTCTACATTTGTTCCCTTTCTTCAAAGAATATTATCTATAAGGGCATGCTGACCAGCGGACAACTGCGCCGCTACTTCCCTGACTTGTCGAACGACTACTTTACAAGCGGACTGGCACTGGTACACTCTCGCTTTAGCACTAACACATTCCCAAAGTGGAAGTTGGCCCAGCCTTTCCGCTTGTTAGCACACAACGGTGAGATTAACACCATACGTGGTAACCGCGGCTGGATGAAGGCTCGCGAGAGCGTGCTTAACAGCGAGGCTCTTGGCGACATCAAAGACCTTCGCCCAATAGTACAGGACGGCATGAGCGACTCGGCTTCGTTGGATAACGTATTCGAGTTCCTGATGATGAGCGGTCTGTCACTGCCACAGGCCATGGCCATTCTGGTGCCCGAGAGTTTCAACGACAAGAACCCCATTTCAGAGGATCTGAAAGCCTTCTACGAATATCACTCCATCCTGATGGAGCCGTGGGACGGTCCTGCCGCACTGCTGTTCAGCGATGGTCGCTATGCAGGAGGTATGCTCGACAGAAACGGTCTGCGCCCAAGTCGTTATACCATTACAAAGAGCGGAATGATGGTGGTAGCCAGTGAGGTTGGCGTGATGGACTTCGAACCAAGTGATGTAGTTTCGAAGGGCCGATTGCAGCCAGGTAAAATTCTGCTGATAGATACCCAGGAGGGTAAGATATACTACGACGGCGAGATTAAGGAGAAACTCGCCAAGGCCCACCCATACCGCGAGTGGCTGAACGAGAACCGCGTACAGCTTGAGAAGTTGAAGAGCGGACGTAAGGTGGACAACGGCGTGAGCGATCTCAACGCTAAGTTGGTTACCTTCGGCTTCGGCCAGGAGGATATCGACAAGACTATCATCCCCATGGCCACAGCCGGACAGGAGCCTGTTGCTGCGATGGGCAACGACACCCCATTGGCAGTCATCTCAGACCGTCCACAGGTGCTGTTCAACTACTTCCGTCAGCAGTTTGCACAGGTTACCAACCCTGCCATCGACCCTATCCGCGAGGAACTGGTGATGTCGTTGACAGAGTACATCGGCGCCGTAGGTACCAACATTCTGACGCCAGACGCATCGAACTGTAAGATGGTGCGCCTGCCACAACCAGTTTTAACCAACACACAACTCGATATATTATGTAACATCCGCTACAAGGGCTTCAATACCAAGAAGTTGCCTATCCTCTTTGAGATGGCAAAGGGTGAGGAAGGCTTACGTCAGGCGCTCGACGACCTGTGCCATCAGGCTGAAGCCAGTGTAGACGAGGGTGTGAACTACATTATTCTGAGCGACCGCGATCTCGACGAGACGCACGCCGCCATCCCATCGCTGTTGGCTGTTTCTGCCGTTCACCACTACCTGATTAGCGTAGGTAAGCGTGTGCAGACTGCCCTGATTGTTGAGAGCGGTGAGATTCGCGAGGTGATGCACGCTGCCCTGCTGTTGGGCTACGGTGCCAGCGCCCTGTGCCCATACATGACATTTGCCGTGCTCGACGATCTAGTGAAGAAACATAAGATTCAGGAGGAGTATGCTACTGCCGAGAAGAACTATATCAAAGCGGTGGACAAGGGCCTGAAGAAGATAATGAGTAAGATGGGTATTAGTACCATCCGTAGCTACCGCGGTGCTAAGATTTTCGAGAGCATCGGACTGAGCGAAGACTTGCTGAGGCGGTACTTCGGAACGGAGGTGAGCACCATTGGTGGTGTGGGTCTGAAGGAGATTGCGAGGGATGCTATCAAGCTGCATGAGATGGGTTGCGACTCAGTCGCAACAAACGGAACATTGCAGAACCAGGGTCAGTTTGCATGGCGTAAGGACGGCATCAAGCACGCCTGGAACCCAGAGACTATCGCAAAACTGCAGTTGGCTACCCGTCAGGGCAACTACGATAAGTTTAAGGATTGGGCAAAGATAGTAGACGAAAAGGAGAGTCCTATCTTCATCCGCGACTTCTTCGGATTCAAGAAAGCAGCTAAACCTACGCCTATCGACGAGGTTGAGCCCGTTGAGAGTATTGTGAAGCACTTCGTAACAGGTGCTATGTCGTTTGGCGCTTTGAGCATCGAGGCCCACGAGGCACTTGCACTGGCCATGAACAAACTGGGTGCACGCAGTAACACTGGTGAGGGTGGTGAGGACAACGCCCGCTACCACTCAGAGGTTGATGGTGTTAGCCTGAGCTCGAAGACCAAGCAGATTGCATCGGGACGTTTCGGTGTAACCGCCGAGTACCTGGTGAATGCCGAGGAGATACAAATTAAGGTGGCACAAGGCGCAAAGCCTGGTGAGGGTGGACAGCTGCCTGGCTTTAAGGTGAACGAGATCATCGCCAAGACGAGGAACGCAATCCCTGGCATCTCGCTGATTTCACCTCCACCTCATCACGATATCTATAGTATCGAGGACTTGGCACAGCTCATCTTCGACCTGAAGAATATCAACCCAACAGCTGCAGTAAGCGTGAAGCTGGTAGCTGAGAGTGGTGTAGGAACCATTGCTGCTGGTGTGGCTAAGGCAAAGGCCGACCTGATTGTAATCAGTGGTGCCGAGGGTGGTACTGGTGCCAGCCCTGCATCAAGTATGCGATTTGCAGGTATCAGTCCTGAAATCGGACTGGCCGAGACCCAGCAGACGCTGGTGATGAACGGCTTGCGTAACCAGGTTCGCCTGCAGACCGACGGACAGCTGAAAACAGCCAAGGACGTGATTATCATGGCGATGCTTGGTGCCGACGAGTTCTCGTTTGGTACACTGCCACTGATTGTTCTGGGTTGCGTAATGATGCGTAAATGTAATACCAATACCTGTCCTATGGGTGTGGCTACACAGAATCCAGAACTGCGCAAGCACTTCCAGGGACGCGCTGAGTACGTAGTAAACTTCTTCACCTTCCTGGCCGAGCAGGTACGCGAATACCTCAGCGAGATTGGTGTTCACAGTCTTAAGGAGATTATCGGACATACAGAACTCATCGAGGTTGATACTACCAACGCTACCGATAAGCAGAAGACTATCGACTTTGCACGTCTGCTGCACAAGCCTGAGACAGACAAGGCCCTCTACTGGGATCGCGGCGCATTTACAAAGGTTAGCGGCGTGAAGGATGAGGAGATAATCAAGGCTGCTCAGAAAGCTATCGATAGTCAGGAGGAGATAACACTCGACTACGCCATCAAGAATACCGATCGTGCCGTGGGTACCATGCTGAGTGGTGCGATTGCCCAGAAATACGGTGAGGAAGGCCTGCCCGACGGAACTATCAAGATTAAGTTCAAGGGCTCGGCTGGTCAGAGTTTTGGCGCCTTTGCCGTGAAGGGACTGGATTTGCGCCTCGAGGGCGAGACCAACGACTACTTTGGTAAGGGTCTTTCTGGTGGTCGCATCTCTATTCTGCCTCCTGCCCGCAGGAGCGACGACTTCAAGGCTGAAGAAAATATTATCGCAGGTAACACCGGACTTTACGGTGCTACATCGGGCGAACTCTATATAAATGGTAAGGTAGGCGAGCGCTTCGGAGTGCGTAACTCGGGTGCCATCGCTGTGATTGAAGGTGCCGGCGACCACTGCTGCGAGTACATGACTGGCGGTCGCGTGGTGGTGCTGGGCAAGACTGGACGCAACTTCGCCGCAGGTATGTCAGGCGGTGTGGCCTATGTTTACGACCCCGATTACACCTTCGACTACTTCTGCAACATGGATATGGTAGAACTCTCGCTGGTTGAAGACTCAGTATCACGCAAGGAACTGCTCGAGCTCATCCGTCAGCACTACCTGCACACGGGTTCGGCTCTCGCAGGTCGCATGCTCGACGACTGGCATCGCTACATCGAGGACTTTATCCAAGTTGTACCTATCGAGTACAAACGCGTGCTCGAAGAAGAGAAGATGGCGCGCCTACACGAGAAGATTGCCGACATCCAGCGCGACTATTAATTTTCAATTGTCAATTTTCAATTATCAATTAGAAAAATGGGAAATCCAAAAGCATTTTTAGAGATACACCGCCAAGAGGCGGGTTACCGTCCGATTCACGATAGAATCCATGACTTTGGCGAGGTAGAGCAGACGCTCAACACTCGCGAACGCAAACTGCAGGCAAGCCGCTGCATGGACTGTGGCGTACCCTTCTGCCATTGGGCCTGTCCACTGGGCAACAAAGCACCAGAATGGAACGATGCCCTGTACAAAGGCGATTGGGAACTAGCATACCGCCTTCTGAATAGTACCAACCCCTTCCCCGAGTTCACAGGTCGCATCTGTCCCGCGCTCTGCGAAAAGGCCTGTGTACTAAACAGTTTTAACCACGAGCCAACCACCAACCGCGAAGACGAGGCTGCCATCACAGAGATGGCCTTCCAAGAGGGATTTATCACTCCTCGTACAGACATCGTTCGCAATGGAAAGAAGGTGGCCGTTATTGGTGCTGGTCCTGCCGGCCTTGCTGCAGCTAACGATCTTAACCTGAAAGGATATCAGGTAACAGTGTTTGAGAAGAACGAAGCCGCTGGTGGATTGCTGCGATATGGTATCCCCAACTTCAAACTCAATAAGGCCGTCATCGATCGCCGCATCGCCCTGCTTGAGCAGGAAGGCATCGTGTTTAAATACGGTGAGGCTGTAGAGGTGAACGATGCATTTGCTAAGCAGTTTGATGCTGTGGTGATATCTACTGGTACACCAACAGCCCGTGACCTGAAGGCTCCAGGCCGCGAACTTAAGGGTGTACACTTCGCCCTCGAGATGCTGTCGCAACAGAATCGTGTGCTGGCTGGTATGGAGTTCTCTAAGGATGAGCGCGTAACAGCCAAGGGCAAGGATGTACTCGTAATCGGTGGTGGTGATACTGGTTCTGACTGTATAGGAACTGCCCATCGTCAGGGATGTAAGAGTGTTACCCAGATTGAGATTATGCCTAAGCCTGTTGAGGGTCCAGAGGATCCTCAGAACCCATGGCCAAATTGGCCTCGCACACTCAAGACAACATCTAGTCATGAGGAAGGTTGCACACGCCGTTGGAACATCAATACCCTTGAGTTCTTGGGCGAGAATGGCAAGCTGACAGGCGTAAAAGTTCAGGAGATAGACTGGAAGCCAAACCCAGAAGGTGGTCGCCCCATTATGGTTGAGAAGGGCAAGCCCGAAATCATCAAGGCTGAGCTGGTTCTGCTGGCTATGGGATTCCTGAAGCCTGAGCATCCTCAGTATGCTGATAACGTATTTGTATGTGGCGATGCTGCCAACGGAGCATCACTTGTGGTTCGCGCTATGGCGAGCGGCAAACAGACAGCCGCAAAGGTGGACGCCTATCTCCAACACAAATAGACTTTAGTTCCATTTTTAGAAAATCCCTGTTTTCAATACGGAATTCAGGGATTTTTTCTTATCTTTGCTCCCAAATTACGAAGGAGAAACGATGACTTCCTACTTGAATACAGAGAATATTGCCCGTAGTAAGGATGGTGTAGAATATCATCCACTACGTCCTTTCTTACCTGAGAATGCGAAGGTGCTGTTCTTGGGCAGTTTTCCACCTCAGCGAAAACGGTGGTGCATGGATTTTTATTATCCGAACTTCATCAACGACCACTGGCGCATTGAGGGACAGATATTCTTTGGCGACAAGAATCACTTCGTTGACTTGGAGGCCAAGCGCTTTAAGATAGATGAGATTGTGGCCTTCTGCCAAGAGAAGGGCCTTGCTTTCTTCGATACTTCTACGGCTATCCGTCGCTTGCAGGACAATGCCTCCGACAAATTTCTCGAGGTCGTAGAACCTACCAACATTCATGCCCTATTGGAGCAACTGCCCCACTGCAAGGCCATTGTCACCACAGGCGAGAAAGCCACAGAAACCATCTGCGTCTCGCTCGGCATCCCAGAAATCCCTAAGGTAAATACCTCCGTTCTCATCCCTCATCCATCTTCCATCAGCTTGTGGCGCCTCCCTTCTTCCTCACGCGCCTATCCTTTGGCTTTCGACAAGAAGGTAGAAGCCTATCGGCAAATGTTTTCCTCTATTTACAAATAATACCGTTAAGAGCCAGACCTACACCTAGGATGTAGATGTTATTCAAAAATCGAATGATAGCTGTCCATCACCTAAGAGGTTATAGCTCTTGCGATGGTAGGGGGTAATGCCATATTGCTTGATGGCCTCACGATGCTTCCTGGTGGGATAGCCTTTGTTGGAGAGCCAGTCGTATTGCGGATACTCCTGTGCCAACTGGTTCATATAATCGTCACGATAGGTCTTGGCAAGGATACTTGCTGCTGCAATAGAAAGGTATTTGCCATCACCCTTGACTATGGTAGTGTGAGGAAGGGTTATTGGTTCACGGTTATTGGTTATTGGTTCACGATAGGGTTTAAAGCGGTTGCCGTCCACAATAATGGCTTCCGGGCGCACCTTCAGCTGGTCAAGGGCCCGATGCATGGCAAGGATAGAGGCATTGAGGATGTTTATCTTGTCTATCTCCTCGGGGGTAACGATGCCTACTGCCCAGGCAATAGCGTCACGCTGGATGATGTCGCGAAGCTGATATCGCTTCTTTTCTGTCAATTGCTTTGAATCGTTTAATAAGTCGTTCTGATAATCCTCTGGCAGAATGACTGCGGCTGCATAGACACTGCCCGCCAAGCAACCACGACCAGCCTCATCGCACCCAGCTTCTATTTTTCCTGCATAATAATGACTTTCAAGCATAATGGATTCAGTTAACTAACTTTCAGGCACATGATGGTAAGGTCGTCGTTAGGTTCGGCCCCATCACGATGGTGATTCACCTCATCAAATAGTTTCTCTATGACCTGACGTGAACTGTTGAAAGTGGTATTGTTCAGTACGGCTAACAAGCGATCGTCGCCAAACTGTTCCTGCTGATTATTCTCTGCCTCATTGAGTCCGTCAGAATAAATGAGAAGCGGATAGCCTTTGACGTCGTCAATCGTCTCACCCACAAATTCGAGATCAGGCCACAAGCCTATAGGAGCATTTGCTTCCACCATATCAAGGAACTTAGCTGGTGCTCCATAGACAGGTGGGTTATGACCAGCATTGCAATAGTTCATCTTACCCGTAGAAAGATCGATAAGACCAATAAACATGGTAACAAACATTCCTTGCTCGTTGTTTTCCGTCAAAGCAGCATTCATATAGGTGGCTATATCGGCAGGCTTCATGTGCTGAGCAGCAAAAGTACGGAACAGGCGAGTGGCTTGTGCCATAAACAGACTGGCTGGTACACCCTTGCCCGACACATCTCCTACGCAAAAATAGAATTCATCGCCCTGCATCAAGTAGCCATACAAGTCGCCTCCCACTTCCTTGGCTGGCGTCATTGCAGCATAGATATCAATATTCTTCTCGTTAGGGAAGATGTTAGGCACCATCGACATTTGGATGTCACGAGCAATGCGCAGTTCACTCTCAATGCGCTCCTTCGCCTTCGTCGTTTCCTCTAACTGACCATAGGCAACTTGCAACTGGGAATGAGCCTCCTCCAGCTTTCCATGAGCAACAGCCAGTCGACGAGCAGCTTTTCGCTTCAGCAACGTATAAACCAAAAAGATTATGATGAGCAATATTAATGCAATGCCCGTACTGATGAATCGTGTCTTCGACAAGTCAGCCTGCTGGCGGGCTATCTCTGCTTCCTTTCCTTGGGTATCATAGATGGTTGCCAACTCCGCTGTGCGACTATTCTTCTGACTAATGATGGCTGAGTCTAGAATAGACAAGATATACCGCCCCGTCTTAATGGCAGAATCGCCACGTCCTATCTCCAGATTAGCCTTATACTTAGGTAACATATAAAGCTGGATGTTGTCGAGCGACAACTCCATATCCATCTCCCTAAGCGTCTGGTCAAGATAGCGATAGTTGTTAGCTGCCTCACGATAGCGATGAGCCACCATCAAATAGTCGTTGGCATAGACATGACCTGCAGCAGTATGCGAAAAGCGGGTATTCAGAAACGACTCATAGGCCTGGGCAGCCTCCTTACTCTTATTACAGCCCTGCAAAGCCACAGCACGCATGATATCAACACGACCTACATACTCGTCAAAATAGTCCTTACGGGCATCAGGTTTCTGCATATACATACGTAGCAACATCTCTGTACGGTCAATCCAATAGATGGCTTCGGCATATCGACGCGTGTTGATGTAAGCCATACTGGTGTAAACCGTTCCCACTACAGCCTCTTGGAATCCACGACTGGTAGAGTCGGTCTTCCAGCGATTAGCATAATGTTCACGGGCTATGATGAAACTTTCATGAGCCTCCTCTACACGACCTAAGTTCAATTGACAACAACCGATATTATTATGTAGAATAGCATAATCTATATCAGACCCCACACCCGACTGTTCCATCTTCGCAATGGCAGGTAATGCAATGTGCAACGAACCCTCAAAATCACCTTTGATAAGTAGCAGTTCAGACATGCGTCGTGCAGACTTGTTATAGCTTAGCTGGTCTTGCTCGGTCTTTACCTCGCCATCAAGCGCCTTATGATAGCTCATCTCTGACATGCGGTAATCGCCCTGATGATAATAAATAACGCCACGCCAGCGGTTGGCAACTAGTTCAGAGATATCGCCCGTCAACTCAAAGCTATCGACAAGTTCCATCATACGGGCGTAGTGCTGTACGGCTCCTTCTGCAAAAATCACACTATCAGCATGATTTGCCCTCAGTTCCATCCTCTTCACATCATTACATGACATGAAAAGAGTGACCAGCCACATACCAACTGTCAAAAGCCAAAAGCTACTTTTATTCATACAAATGATTCTTTATCGGATGCAAAGATACGATTAAGCGAGTAAAACACCAAATTTATTCTTTGCTTTTCTTGAAAAACGCATCAAGCAGTGATGACATTTTTTCGATTTGTACATCATTATTATATAAAAGTATATACTTAAAAACAACTATGGACGTAAAAGAATTGGAATTGCTTGCGGAGAAAAACCGTAAGCGCCTTGTTGAAGTGGTGTATGCCGCCAAGGCTGGCCACATTGGTGGCGATTTATCGTGCCTGAACGTGATGACGGCACTGTATTTCCACGTGATGAAGAACCTGAATCCTGCAGAGCCCAAGGCTGCAGAGCGTGACCGCTTTGTATTGTCAAAGGGACATTGTGTGGAAGCTTTGTATGTAACACTGGAGGCGAAAGGATTTCTCGCACCTGAAGTGCTCGACACACTGGGTAAGTTTGGATCTATCCTCTCTGGCCATCCCACTATTGAAGTTCCTGGCATTGAGGTAAACTCTGGTGCCTTAGGTCACGGACTGGGCATTGGCGTAGGAATGGCGATTGCTGCCAAGATGGACAAGAAAGCTTGGAAGACCTACGTGCTGATGGGCGATGGCGAACAGGGCGAAGGCTCTATCTACGAGGCTGCGATGGCTGGTCATAAGTATGAGTTGGACAATCTTGTGGCCATCATCGACCGCAACCACCTGCAGATTTCCGGCAATACAGAGGACGTGATGCCCATCGACTCTATCAAGGAGCGCTGGGGTGCCTTTGGCTGGGATGTCATCGAGATGAATGGCGACTCGATGGAAGACATCGTGAAAACTTTCGATGCTATCAATTACACGAACAAGAAGCCACACTTGCTGGTGTCTAACACCACGAAGGGCAAGGGTGTCAGCTTCATGGAAGGTATTGCCAAGTGGCATCATGGCGTACTGAACGAAGAGCAGTGCAAGGAGGCCGTTGCAGAGATTGAACAACGAATTAAAGGATTGGAGGGATAAGAAAATGATTGCATGTAGAAAACAGTTTACTGACACGTTGCTGGAATTGGCACGTGAGGATAAGGATATTATTGCTGTAACCACCGATGCACGTGGTTCTGTAACACTGGGCGATTATGCCAATGCACTGCCTGAGCAGTTTGTGGAGTGTGGTATTGCCGAGCAGGATGCCGTAGGTATTTCTGCTGGTCTGGCTCACTCTGGCAAGAAAGTGTTCTGTTGTGGACCTGCCTGCTTCTATGTGGCTCGTAGCCTGGAGCAGGTCAAGGTAGACTTGGCCTATTCGGAGAACCCCGTTACTATCTTAGGTGTATCAGGTGGTGTGGCCTATGGCGCTCTGGGTGCTACCCATCATTCTCTGCACGATATTGCCGCTCTGCGCACCTTCCCAGGCATGACCGTTTGTCTGCCTTCCGACTGGCGCGTCACCAAGAAGTTGGTGAAGTTCCTGGTTGATTTCAACAAACCGTGTTACGTTCGTGTGGGTCGTGCTGCTGTGCCCGATGTTTACGAAAACGATGACTTCCACTTCGAAGTGGGCAAGGCTATTCAGATTATGGATGGTAAGGATGTCACCATCGTGGCAACAGGAGAAACCG
>Ga0247610_10008237_pt1 | contig 10618 bp, 17 predicted proteins | sample 174DNAGHGhighgp2_FD_193483 | JGI IMG/M metagenome (GOLD analysis project Ga0247610, IMG submission 193483) | Sheep rumen microbial communities from Palmerston North, Manawatu-Wanganui, New Zealand - 1742 DNA GHGhigh gp2 | ecosystem: Host-associated > Mammals > Digestive system > Stomach > Rumen... | reverse complement strand
AACTTTTTAAGTTTGTCAAGAAGAATTTTTTCTTGACTTAAAAATTCTTTGGAGCGGATGACGGGCAACGATCCCGCAACCTCTGCCTTGGCAAGGCAGCGCTCTACCAATTGAGCTACATCCGCGTTAAAAAGAGAGAACAGAATCGAACTGCTCCAGAAGACCAGGCTATAATAGCAACATGTTCTTCTCACTACCAATTAAATTAAATATCAGTGTTATTAATTAATATCTCTCTCTTTTTCTTTATTAATATTATATCATTAATTTTTATGGAAGTCAAGTATTTTTTTCCAAGAGAAGTAAATTATTTTAATACCAATTGCGGTTGGTCGTTGTTTTGATTTGTCACTTCTCTTGGATCAATTGCGTAATTATCTAATCCTTTTAATAATTGACTTAATTCATCTTGCTTATCTGGTGAAATAGAAAATAAACTATCTGACACAATTTTTTCAACATCAGAAACCCAACTAGCTGTATCAAAAACTTTTCCATTATTATGATCAGCATATATTTTATCAAAAACATATGCTCGCGTTGCACTTGCTATAAGCATCTCTAATTCTTGTGCATTCATCTTTATCTGTCTTTCAGTGTTCTATTTTAATAAGTCTTTAATAATATCATTATAAATATCATTAATTTTAGTTGTAAAAGATGCGACATCGTTTAATGAAAGTTTATAATCATCTACTGGTTTTTGTTGTTGTTTATTAATATTGTAATTATCTATCGTATCTTCTAAATTATCAATAATATCACATAGTTCTGCATTCTGCTCTAAAAGTTCATCAACTGTTGTTGTAAGTTTATTTACAGAAATAGACATTTCATCTAATTCATCTTCTAATTCATCAATGTATTTAGATTGATTTATTACCATATCAATTAATTCATCTTTTGAACAGTCTCCAATAAATGATTCCTCTTCTGTTGGAGTTTTGTAAAGTTGTTCTACTTTGTTAAGGATATCTTGAGCCGCATCCTCAATAGTACTACCAGTACCAACAACTTCACCAGTATGTTTATTATCATCAAAATTATACTTAATATTCCAGGCACCATCGGCATCATTATTAATTAAAATACTGTATTTTTCTTTTTGTTCCATTTTAATTCTCCTTTTCATACTCTATATTTTTTGAATGCAAATCCCGAGCAATTTCTACAAATTGCTCACATTTTTTACATGGAGAGCCATATCCGCACTTATATCCGCAATTCATTTTAAAATCTATAAAATTAGGAATCAAACTTTGATTTGGAATACTGATTTGTAATTCTGGATAAATATATTGTAAATCTTCTCTCCACTCTTTTCTTTCAAACCAAATTCTATATAAAGTTCCTATTTTTGCCCATGAGTTTGCATTAATCTCTCCAATGTCTACATAATTAGATAACTCTGATAAACATTCTGGAATAAAAATTGGTGCTTTAGGATTAATTCCTTTGTCAAAACGGGTACTTGGGATTTCATTTAAAATTAATCTTACCTGTACACCATTATTACTACAAACCTTCTTTACTTTTTCTAAATTATAACACAGATCATCGCAAATATATATATCAGTAACACCTAATATAATTTGTTCTTCTAAAGACGAAAAGGAAGATGGAGCAAAAAATTCATTAAAAAAGAATTTCATATTTTTATTTTTTAATTTTTCTATTATAGTTTTATCAAAAGGTATTTTATAAAAAATTAAAGGATTAATATTATCTATCACTTCCATTTGCTGAAAAGTCATATCTTCAGGAGTAATATTAAATCTAGTATCTTTATATTTTAAGATAAAATCAAATAATTGATCAAAATTATTTTTAGCTTGGTTAAAAGTAATATTATATTCGTCGCCGTAACGATTTTTAATATTAGCTGATCATGGAATAGCTACTTTCATTAACCCCTCCTTTCCTTATAACGATAATATTCTAAATTTATTAATTCATTTAATAAATCCATAGAATAATGATTAAAAACAACTCCTCTATTTGTAGCCCAATAAAAATATGGAGAATCTCTAATCATATTAATTACAAAAATAAGTGCTGTAGATATTTTATTTAAACTTTTATAATCCGCATGTAAATACTCAATTACATGTTTTTTTATTAAAACAGTAGGAACTTCTTTTAATAAATAGTCTCTACCTTTAATATACCCTAAATCTTTTAAAAAATTGTCAATTCCGGTATAAAAGATTTTATCTCCACGATAATCATATAATTTAGAATAAATATCTTCAAAAACTTTTTTATTTTTACTAAATATAAAAAAAGTTTTATCTGTTTTAGATAAAAATTCTGTTCTACTTATAATAGAATTTTGCCCTGGAAAAATTAAAGCATCCTCTTTACACTCATTTGAACAAAGATGATATTTGTTATCTGTAGAATAATTAATTACACCACATATAGGACACTTATTTTCTTTTGAACAATATTCACAAATTTTTTCAGACAATAAGTATCCTTCATCATAATCTTCATAATAGTTGTCATTATCAATAACCTCTCCGCAACACATGCAAGTATTTTTACCACTTAAATTAATTCTAATACCTTTAGTTACATTGCGGCAGCACCAATATGGAGAAGATGTATCTTCAATCATATCATTGTACATTCCATTTGTATATGTTATAATCTTTTTACTTCCGTGATGATAATTAGGTACACAATAATATTTTAGAAAATCATTATTATAGAAATTTTTAATATCTTTATATTTCTGATTAATAAATTGATAATTCCAATTAAAAGATTCCTTAACAACTTCTCTCAAAAAATTAAGAGCTTCAATAGAAATATCTTTTCTATAATAAGGATATGATTTTCCAACTAAAAGTAATTGTTTATGACAAAAGATTAAACTTCTCCAACTTTTATTTGGCATGATAAGTTTATTATTTTCATCTAACACAATTTTAAAATTCTTTTTAGCTTCCAAGTATGCCACAATAGCAACATTACTATTCATCATTTCGATTGTTCCAGCGCTATGACATCCAGGAGAAATCCATGACATACAAGAAGTCCAATTACATTGATTATCACTCATTGTCATATAATCAATAGGATTAATACTCAATACCAAAGTAACTTCATTTAATTGATTAGAATTAATAGTATTAATATCATTACGCCATTTATTAAAAAGTTCTATATTAGAATACCCCAACGCTTTTAAACATTTTTGAATAGTGCGGATTGTCTTTGCTCCACGCCTAACAGAAAAATTATAATGTTGTAATTTAAAATCTATATTTAAATAACCTGAAATAATATAGTCATAATTAAATAACGACATTATATTAATTTTTTCATCTGCTGACAAATTTGGATAATCTACAATATATAGAAAAAAATCAGAATAAAAAGATTGTTCAATCATTGATTGAGTTTTATCCATTAATAATCTTTGCTTTCGAAAAGACAAATCATTTTTTGAATAAAATGTATAAGGGATATATATTTGACTTAATTCTCTCGCTAAACTTTGCTTGTTACGATCCAATTTAATTGTTTTTTTAATTCTAAGTTTATTTCCAAAAGCATGATATAATCTACGCTTTGATTTATTCCACTCTCTTAAAACAATATCAAGTGGTCCGCAATTACAATTAGTATAAAGATAGATATACTTGCGGATATTGTATTTATCTTGTTCTGTTAAACTATCAATTGGTTGCAGTCTTTTCAAAATAAACACTCCTTAAATACCATTTCGTTCACAGTACCACTTTTGGTCATCTGTTAACAAATCATAAATAATATATCCATTATCAAGATAAGTCTCCAAATCATTTAATGGATTATCACTATATTGCACAATATAATCAAATTTTTCTTGACTATCATTCGCAGCGCAATTTTGAATAATCAAATCTTCAATAAGAGAATGTCCAAACATATTTTTCCTTTCTAATCTTGATAAATATATTATATCATAATAATTATGATCTGTCAAATAAAATTTTTATAGATAAAAAAAAGACTCCGTGTAATAATCCTAAAACCACGGAGCCTTATCAAGAAGAAAGGGTAATAACACTAGGTTAGACTAATGCTATTGATAATGTTGACAATATTTTCTGAACTTTCCATTAAATTAATATATTTAAATACAATATCATTCAAAGAAGTTAGAAACATAAAGTTATTTGAAGGAGGCTCAAGTTGATTATCATAATTGGCAAGATCAAAACTATAAGTCATAATCTTACCATATTTATGACACCACTCTTGAGTTTCATTTCTATCGATATTATACCAATATGAATATCTATTTCCGAATATCTGCATGTCACTAATTAAGAAAATTCTATCATAATTATCATGCATAATATCCATGACAGGGCCAATGTTAGTCCCATAGTCACATCGTTCATTTGCCGATATTTTATCAATAAGAGTAAAAGCATCTTCAATTGCAGAATACTTCTTTCGCTTAGCATATGAACCAAACTTAATAAAATCGACGTTAGAACCATTAAGAATTAGAGTTGCCGCGAAGCAAGCTCCAATATCCTTTAAAGTCATAGTGCTCTTAGAACTAATTCGATCTTCCATTGAACCGGAAACATCGAGAATAACTGCACTATGTCCGTCAAATTTAGGAACATTTGAGGTAGCTTTAGAAAAAGCTAAACTCAATGCATAATCAATATCACTATTGTGAATATCAAGATTCTTATATGCATTATAAATTCGATATGGGAAAATAAGAGACTTTCTAATTTTATTTCCATCAATGAGTTGCGGAACTAAATACTTTAAAATCCACTTACGATTGATACCATTAATCTTCATAATATTGTTAAGATTGCGGATTAGTGCCATATACCCAAGTTTACCTTCCTCAACAAGACGAGTCCATTCAATATCTCGACTTTCCTTGCTTCCGGCATTGGAAATCTTATTCTCCCAAGTATCAGGAGTATCAAGCTTATCATGCTTAAAATCACAAATAGCACGAGAAGTCGCATGAGTAAGATTAATTAAATCATACATATTATACTTATGCCCAGACATCTTGTACTTAGTGATTTGATAAGCCCCAAGAGAAGAAAGATAATCTGCTGAACCACGAATAAGAGCGTGAGAACGCTTACCGCCAAAATAATCAACTGCGCCAAAGATCTCCGCGACATCATCAGGACGATGCATAAAACCTTTATAGAAGTTTCGCTTCTCTTGGAAAGACTTATCATTAAGCCAAGCCGCAGTTAGTTGAGAAATACTCCGCATACCAAGTTCATTGCGAACAAAAATTGCGGCCTTACCTACAAAAGGATAACCATATTTATAAGCTACCTTGTCAGTAAGTTCTAGAAAACGCTGCATTTGACTATTAGATGATTCATAGTATTGATTTTCTAGAAAAGATGAAAACAGCATATTAAGCCAAGCTTGCACTGGATCACGCTGAAACGCATCTGCTCCTTCATGAGTCTTAGTATTAGGTTTATATGAATTATTAATAGTATTAAATTTAGACAAAACAATCACAACCTTTCTGTTGGAAACCTAAAAATATCCATTTTGGATAATCCAATTATCCATTAAACCATCTTTATATTTGCTAATATAGATAGAAGCATCTTCTTTTGTTTTACCTGTAAAGAGCGGTGGATTAAAAAGACTAAATTCTTCTATTTGTTTAATAAAATCTATTTGAGCATTTGTAGGTTTGTTAAATCCGCACATACGCAACAATATCATAATCATCAGTATTAATCTTATACATATTTACATATCCACCATTAAAATAAGATACAAGATCAACATAACTATTAAACATTTCTTCCGCACGCTCAAAAGTAGAAATAGGATCCGAATAAAAACGAGTTCCACTATCAGTATGTGCCGCAATAAAATAAAATCCGTTAATATCTGTATGTGTTTTTGTTAATCCTAAATCAGTTTGAGCCATTATATCTTTAGAATCAATCATTTTATATCAACTCCTTAATTGTGACACATTTTCCTTTATCATCATAAAAATTACAAATATCTTGAGAATAAATTTTATTATTTAAAAATATTAAAATTTCTTGATATTGTTCATTAATTAAATTTTGATTATTTAATATTTTTCAAAAAGGTATTATTTCATTTTTATAATGTTCATACCTTGAAAAATCATCTAAAGATATTTTTCTCATACATCCTTGTTTAGATTCGTCATTGATATATCCTAATTTATTTGAATATGAACAGTCTATATTATCACAAGTATGACAAAAAAATTTTACATTAACCTTTTCGCACATCGAATTCTAAAAGACCTTTTTCAATACTTTCTTTAATATTTGATTTTTCTAAAATCTCTAAAGCATCTTCTTTTGTTGCATACGCCATAGCATTTTCTAATTTATTAACTCTAACTCCATTAGCATCTAATGCTCTAAAGGTTTTATCTTTACCAACTCTTTTACCATATATAATATAAACTGCCATTTTAATACTCCTTTAAACGTTCAGTCTCCTTCCTAAAATAAAGTACAGGAGAATAAATTTCAATTTCTGTAAAAAATAAATATCATATCGTCCCGATGTACCACTAGTTGATTTTAACATATTATCAAATACTAAAATTCTTTTAGTTTCAATATCTTTATAAAGATGATTTTTAATAAATTCCATAATTTTTCTTTTCTTTATAAAAATATTATATCATATAGAAACATGGTTGTCAAGAAAATTTTTAAAAGAATTTTTTAATGCGGTCTTTGTCATGATTGAATTTAATTAAAGTAGGTATATATACCCTTCTATCCATAATATCCATGTTTTCCAAAGATCACAATTTTTTCACCTTTCTTTGTAGTATAATTTGCTTTATAATTAGAAAGTTCATCAAGTGAATTATACCATTGTGAATAAGTTTTAAATATTTCTTCAAAACTAGGATGATATTCATTTTCTACAATTTGTTCATATAAATCTATGGCTCTTTCTTTGGAAACAAAATTTTCTATTTCTGAATTAAAATCAATATTTTTTAAACACCAAGATTCATCTTCATCTATATAAAGTAATTCTCCATTAATCCATTTTTCATAAGTATCATTATCTGTAACTGTTAGAGTATGAATTGAACTTGAATTAGTTTCAAATATATTTTGTCTAATCTGTATCATTTAATTTCCTTTCACATATATTGCATATCTTCCAGGCATCATAATAATTTCTTCATTGTATGGCATAAAAGCAGTAATAAAATTAGGATATTCATCTCCGCTAATTTCAATGAAACTATTATCATCCAATAGACAGTGAATAAATTGAGGTTGTTTTTCACATGCTTTTATAAAATTTTCTAATTCATTACTATGGTCAATCCATGGAAAATCAATCGCGTCATACTCATCATAATAATCTTTTAAAGTAGATTTTTCTGGAAGTTCATTTAAGATTTGTTCTTTCCACCATTTAAATTTTTCTTTATTAGAACATGTATAATAACTTCTTTTATTTTTAGTATCACAATGATAATCACTATAAAAATTTAAAACAGCTGTCCAGAGATAATTAGCTTTTTCTTCTAACTCTACTAAAGGTTTCTGCGGAGTTCGTCCATATTCTCCGCCAACAATATTTAATGGCTTAGCTGTTTTTCTCCATTCTTTATATGTTGGATTTTCTGTATAATAAAAGTCATCCATTGCTATACAAAGTGCGTGCATTGATGATGAATTAGTTTCAAATATCGATTTTCTAATTTGAATCATTTTCTACTCTCTTTCTATAAGATGTAATATTATCAAACATGCTTTCAATATTATAATCTGTTATAGGAAATCTTGCAATAGAAGTTGAATTTAATGCATAGGTTTTTTCTACTAAATCTACATAAAATGTAAAATTACCATCATCACCCATGTAAAAACGTCTCCATACATCTTTATCAATTTTATGTTTCATATCCAATTGTTCAATAGCTAAATTATCAAAAGAAACAACTTTAAAATCTTTTGAAATCTTTAAAATGTTATCGGACAACCAATTCATATTTTTATCAATATTATTTTTCATACCATTATAATAACTTCTGCCTCTTCTGAAATTTTTATATCCAAGTATTAAAATCTTTAATCCTTTGTTTTTTAGATTATTATAATCTTTTTCTGAAAAAATTCCAGCAATAACATGTACTACAGATGTTGATAAACATTTTAATTCATTATATAGTTGTTCATCATTAGAATCATATAAACTAACACCGATACCATATACGAGTTCTTTAAGATACCAATCTTTAATAATGTCAATATATTTAATAAAATCTTTTTGATGAACTGTAATAGAAGGTATAGCATCTACTTCTTTAAGTTTCTTTAAAAAATATTCAGTATGTTTATAGTCAATCATTAATGAACCTCCACCGCAAGCTATTTCTGTATACGGAGGTAACGATTTTACAAATTTATCTATAGTTTCATAATCTGCTTGCTTACCATCAGGTACACTTGCTTCATGACAAAAAAGGCATTTATAATTACATTGATTTGTTATTTTAACATCCATCGATTCTGGTCTATTTGGAATAAATATATCTTTATCATTATATCTAATTTTAGTTCCATTTCTTTTATTTAATAAAACAGTATAATTACCATTTTCATAGTTAATCCACATTTTAATCTCCTTTAGTTTAAATTTTATGTCTAAATAAATTATATATGTTTTTTTTAATTTGTCAAGTTGTAAATTTTATAGATTCTAAAAAAATTCCTATTGACAAAATATATTTATTTATATTATAATTTTATTAAGATAAAAAGAAGGGAGAATTTTATGTCTAATATTTTTAAAGAAGCAACTCAAACAATCATTGTAAATGACTGTAGAAAATTAAACTATCTTGAGTGTATGGGATTATTATACGACTCAATTATATTTGATAAATTTCAAATATTTAATCTTTTAGATTATTCTGTTTTTTTAGAACATTTTGATGAAATAGAAGAATATTCAATGAGATGTTACCCAGAAAACAAAAGTACAGAAATTACTCTAATAAATCAATTTAATATGTGTTATAAAATATATTATATTCCTTTTAACGGATTACTTCAAATATTAGTAAAAGATAGAAGTGGTAGAGCATTATTTGAATCTTTTTACACAGCATCTGAACTTGAAGATTTAATGCTGTAGGGTAATTTTTTATTATATATATAATATTTATTTTTATAATAAATAGTCTTAAAAATTTTATTTGACAAAACACATTTATTATAATATAATATATGTGACACAGAAAGATAGAAAGGAATTTTTATGCGTAAACAAATTAAAATGCCAAATTTAATTGAAAACAAAAGTATAGTTCGTTGGGGTGATAATGATTATCTATATCATTGTGCGTTAGTATCAGAAAACGGAAAACATATTAAATATATTGTTTCAGCTCTTCATGGCAATAAAGTTCGTATTGTTCATGATAGAGATCGCGATAAAGTAACTCTTAAATATCATATGCATTAATATGGATAGTATTATTATTATTCCTTTTAATCATACGCAGGATGTTGATAAATATGCAAGAGAACATGGTGTAACAAAATATACTGGTATGGTTCTCCCAGATAGAGGAAAAAATCATCCTAAAAAATTTCTAATAGTAATAGAAGAAATGGAAAATCCTCCAGATATTATTACATTAAAAGGATGTTATTGTAAAACTTTAGAAGATGTAAAATATTTTGCTCCGCATATGTACAATAATTATAGAAATCCTTATGTCTATTGGAAATTGATAGATGGAAATTATATATTTTTTGGAGCTAATGTAAATGTGCCATTTAAAATATTAAAATAATTTTAAAGCTTGTTAATACTTTTGTATTGACAAGCTTTATTTTTTATGCTATAATTATATAAATAAATAAAAATTAATTAGAAAGTAGGTGAAAAATTTGGCAGAACATCTTTATAATGAAGATAGTATTCAATCTTTAAGTCCTCTTGAGCACGTTCGTACTAGACCATCAATGTATATAGGATCTACAGATACTCCTTATCAACTCGTTATTGAAATTCTTAGCAATGCTATAGACGAATATCGTATTGGAAATGGTGATACAATTGAACTTGTAGTTAAAGATGGAATTGTTAGTTGTATAGATAATGCTCAAGGATTTATTGTAGATTCTTATAGAGAAGATGGAAAGTCTATCCTACAAGCGGCGTTTGATACATTAAACACGTCTGGGAAATTTACATCAGATGGCGTATATGAGGGATCTGCTCTCGGTTTGCACGGACAAGGTTCAAAAATTGCAAACTTCCTATCAAATTGGATGAAAGTTACATCAACAAGAGATGGAATTACTGAAACAGTTGAATTTGAAGAAGGTATTTTCATTAATCGAGATATTGATAGAGCTTTACCTCAATATCATGGAACTACTGTAACTTTCAAACCAAGTAAAGAATTTTTTAAAACTACTGAAATAGATTTAAAAAAATTACATAATTTCTGTGATGATATTACTTGTTTATGTGAAGGTCTTACTATTATTCTAAACGACGAGATAATTTCACATGAGAATGGTATTCAAGATTTACTTGAAAAAAATCTTAAAGAAATTGAGCTAATTAA
>Ga0247610_10008236_pt1 | contig 10618 bp, 10 predicted proteins | sample 174DNAGHGhighgp2_FD_193483 | JGI IMG/M metagenome (GOLD analysis project Ga0247610, IMG submission 193483) | Sheep rumen microbial communities from Palmerston North, Manawatu-Wanganui, New Zealand - 1742 DNA GHGhigh gp2 | ecosystem: Host-associated > Mammals > Digestive system > Stomach > Rumen... | reverse complement strand
AGAAAGACGGCGTCGGCGGCCGCACGCAGATAATGCGTGTAGTCCGTCCCGTTGACTATTTCGGGTATCGGGCCGCCTTTGTCGGCGAGAGCTATGTGACCGCGGCAACAGCCTTCGAGCAGTCTGTGATAGTGAAGATACCCTCACAGGTCATCATTAAGCTCATTCATCAGAACAGCACGTTGGCATGGTTCTTCGTCGAGCAGCTGGCAAAGAATCTCGGCCAGGCTGACGAGCGCACCGTGAGCCTCACCCAGAAACATATCCGCGGACGTCTGGCCGAGTCTCTTTTGTTTCTGAAAGAACGCTATGGCGTGGAGGAGGACGGTGCCACCCTGAGCATTTATCTCAGCCGTGAGGACCTGGCCAACCTCTCCAACATGACAACCAGCAATGCCATTCGCACCCTCTCCAACTTCGCCTCGGAGAGGCTCATTGCCATCGACGGCCGCAAGATAAAGCTCATCGATGAGAACAGGTTGGAGAAAATCAGCCGCATAGGATGAATGGCTGCAGTCCTATGAAATGCCATTAGTGTCGTCACTACATAACAACTTGTCGTTATTGTACTCTTACTTGCCGTTACTGTGCAATCCTGTGGAAGTTCCATTTTGAATTGTCGCTCGTGAAATCATACTCCGCGAGTGTCGGCGTGCTGTCTGCGGCCGAGTAGATGCAGAGGCGAGTATTGATTGTGGCAGAACCGGGAATGCGCTTCGGCATGATGCGGAATGTGCCGTCGGTAAGTTGCTCAATGCGCCACAATTGCTCGTCGGAACCGGTGAATGTCGGCACCGTGGTTAGCTCCTTGTCTGTTGTGGCAGCCAGCGCACGGTCGGTGCCTGCTATCGTGATCTTGAAATATGGGTTGCTCAGGTAGCCTCCTGCTTCATCAACAGGAGTGATGACCCAGCGCTGGTGAGGCCTTGCCATGTAGTCGCTGCAGCGGAGCGTAATCTCGCCCTGCGGCCATGTGCTGATGACATCGGCCAAAGACTGGTTTGGAATCGCCGTCAAGGGGCGTGTAAGATCCATCTGCCAGAAGCGTTCACGCTCCTGCTGCATGCGCACGAAATCTACTTTTAGCTCCAGCGAGTAACCGCGTCGCTCAGACTCAATCCAGAATGTGCCTCCATGCAATTGTTCTCCTGCCACAGGCCAGCCATTGCGCCACAACAGCGGACGTATGCCAAGCACAGAGCGGCCGCTGCGGTCTAGGTCGGCCTCGAAATGGCATGACATGACTTCCACGCCCTCGTCAATAACGGAACGTCCGAAGTGGCCCGGACCACACATGCGCTCACTGGCGGCAATCACCATTCTGCCGCCGCCATGCAGCATGTCACGACCTACGTTGTCGAGGTATGGTCCCTCGACAGACCGTGACCTTCCCACTACGATATTGTACGTTGAGTTCACACCGTCGCAACACGTGCCGTGTGTGCCGAGCAGATAGTACCAGCCATCGCGGTAGATCAGATCTGTCGCTTCACAGTCGATGGCGATATCCTTCTCTTTGTTGCCTCTAACGCGCAGACCTGTGACAGGGTCGAGTTCAATGAGACGGATTGAACCGAAGTATGTGCCGTAACTCACCCACAGTCGGCCCGTAGTGGGGTCGAGAAGCATTCCCGGATCGATGGCATCCTGGTCCTCCATCCCATCGCTGTAACACACCTCGACGGCATCTGTGAACTTGAATTCCGGCGACTGGGGGTCGAGCGAACGGTTCCACATGGTGAGGATGCGTCCGTTGTGTCCTCCGCCGAGCCCTCCCCCCGTGGCACCATATATAAATAAGTAGCGGTCGCCAATCTTTATGACGTCGGGCGCAGCACCACCACCTGGACGTTCGGCACCGCTGTGCCACGACCATCCGTCATCGCTGATGAGGCCGCCGCCCCCTGTGCCAAAGGTATAGTATCGGCCGTCACACTCGGCAATGGTGGATGGATCATGAATATATGGTGCGCCTGTCTGCGCTGCCAAATGGCATATAAAGGTCGAACAGCTTACGAGAGAGAGTATAGAGCAAAAAATACGTTTCATTGGATGTTTACTGTGTAGTTGGTAATTGGGTTGCCTTTCTCGTCGATGAACCGGACGCACATGTCGCTGAGGCCAGGTCCGTTGACCACGGCACATCGCAGTATGTTGCGTCCCTGGCGCAGGGTGAGGCGCTGTGAGACGCCATCATCCTCCACCATGCGGCGGTCGCCCTCTAAAAGGAGTGCTTCCTCACCGTTGAGCCACCATGCCGACGCTCCGTTGGAGCCTGCGGCAAGCCTCACATCACTTATCTCCTCGGGGCAGTATATAACTGTCTCACACCAGAAGAGATTACCGTATGCCTGTCGGCCATATCGCTCAGCAAATCGGAAGAGGCGCACATTATATGTCTCGCTGTCGAAGGTGTACCAACGTGCTTTCTTGAGACTTCGTGCCTGCTGGTCGGCAAACAGCTGTCTCAGCCATGAATTGGTGAACACCGTGTTAGAACGTATGTCCTGGCTCACAGGTTCCCTGAGCTGCCAACGGCGTATGTAACCTTGGGCATCAGGATGCGCAGGAGCCGCCCCCGATGCCACTGGCGTGAAGTAGCTCTGGCGTTGCCTGAACTGCACCCAGTCTATGCTGAAAGGGGCACCTTCGCAGCAGACAACGATGTCGCTGGTGTCACGGGGGATATATGCCAGTGGTGCTGTCAGTGTGAGCCATTGCCCGGACATGTCACGACGGAAGGGTCCTTGTTCGCTCTTCACGATGACAGGCACTCGGGCTATGACCTTGCCCTTGGCATTCTTATGACGAATACATAGCTCGGTATTTTCGTCGGCTCTGACACAAGCCACGACGTAGCCGTCTGTTATGCTGCTGAAATCTACATCGGCGTAACTTATCCAGCTGTTCTTCTGCGGCAGAGTGACATGCCATCCGCTGAAAGCCTTTGCTGTCTCTGTGACATCTGCACGGAATTGAGGTGCAGAGGCATCTGCCTGACGGATGTTACTCTCGGGGCGTATCTTTCCTGCCCCCTCCTTGGCAAATGCTTTGGCATCCCCGGCTGCGGTGAGACCCGCGCGACTCATTCTGTCAACCTCAATACGTGATGTGGCAGGCGATATGCCTACGCCACGCAGTGTCGGCGTGACTTGCTGTATTGTGCCGTCGGCGTTGAAGGCCACCCGCTCTATGCGCACACTGCGCCGTTTGTCATCGTTGGGTGAGAAATCGTTATGATGGTAGAAGAGATACCATTGCCCTTTGTATTCCACGAAGCTATGGTGGTTGGTCCAGCAGCCATTAGCATGCTCTGCCATGAAAATGCCCTTGAAGTCCCAAGGCCCCAGCGGCGAGCGCGACATGGCATAGGCCAGTGTCTCTGTGGGATTATAGCTATCTACACCTTTGCGTCCGCGAACCCAGGGGAATGTGAGATAGTACCATCCTCTATGCTTGAAGACGAACGGACCCTCCTTGAAGCCTTCTGGCAAGCCAGCCATCTCCTCACCGCCGATGAGCATCGACGGTTTCTCGGCATAGCCTTCGCGGCGTGGCAGGGTCACCTCTTGAATGTCACCCTCGATCTCTACCATGTTAGCCTTGAGGCGCGCCCCGCGGATGCCCATGCTGCTCCAATATATATACGCGTTGTCATCATCATCAACAAGTACGCATGGGTCAATACCCGACACGCCGGCTATGGGCTTCGGTTCGAGACGGAAAGGACCTTCCGGGCTGTCTGCCACAGCCACGCCTATGGCAAAGCCTTTGCCATCACGCGGCGCATTGGGGAAGTAGAAGTAATAGCGCCCACCCTTCTCCACACAGTCTGGTGCCCACATCGAGTAGGCGTCGGGCCGGCCCCAAGGCACCTGCTGTTGCGAGACGATGACGCCATGGTCTGTCCATTCGGTGAGGTTTTCCGACGAGAAGACGTGATAGTCTTCCATGCAAAACCAGTCTTGGCGCTGACCTTGGGGAGGAACGATGTCATGAGATGGATATAGATACACACGGCCATTGAAGACACGAGCCGTCGGGTCGGCAGTAAACTGGTCGCGTATAATGGGATTCTGGCCCATGACGGCCATGCCCTGCATGAAGGCAGCCATTAAGAGGATATGTTTCTTGTCTGTCATGGCCGCAAAGGTACGTCAAACGGAGTGGGCTCAGGTTATAAAATGTCTCATAATTATTACGCTGATGTATCAATTGGCGTCGGCATAGCCACCATTGCTGCCACACGCCTACTTTGCCGTGGTCTTGGAGTATCGTTTTATGAGGTTGTAGGCCTGATAGAGTCCGTACTCTCCCGCCTGTGACAGGTCAGCAAGTCCCGACTGCAAGTTACCGTCTAGAATGGCTGCCAGACCACGGTTGTAGTAGGCATCAGGAAAACGCGGGTCGGCATTCAGTGCACGGGTGTATGCGTCACGTGCCTTTCCATAGTCTTTCTGAGAGAGATAGAGATTGCCGAGGTTATACCAAGCGTATGGCATGTCTGGTGCGAGACTGGTGAGGCGTTGCAGGGCGTCAATGGCAGCACTGGCACCGAGGCGTGTCGTGAGGCTTGCTCCTTCTGCCTCTGATGTCTGCACTTCCATCTGCCTCTGCCGCACTTGTGCCATGAGCATCTGCACAAGCACATTGTCGGCATTGAGCTGTGCGGCAGAGTCAAGGTCGCGGGCCGCAGAATCGAAGTCGCGCACTTGGTACTCATCGAGGGCACGGCCGAAATATAGAATTACCAGCTGAGCCTTGTCCTGCTGTCCAGTGACAGCTGTCTCGATACGCTGCGTGGCATCGGTGATGGCATCGAAGTGTGCCTGCATCTGCGGCTCTGAGAGTGTGGGTTCGTGATTAGTGAGGTACACGGCCCTTGGCAGGATGTGTGAGGCATTGAGTGTCTCCACAGCTTTATAGTATGGCATATAGCGGCTCACTCCGTTGCCACTGTGATGGAAGCTGAGTACGTAGAAGGGTTGTGGCGTGAGTTCCACCTGCCGGTTCTGCACCTTGCCACGATATGCGCTTGTGTATTCTGGTTCGGGTTCGCTGCTGTCGGCCTCTACAAGACTAGCATAGTCCTCGATGTTCCGGCTGCTCTGTTTGCGCGTCTTGTGTCGCGAGTTCTTCTGCCCGCTGCGTCTGTCCATGCGTGCCTTAAGGAGCTTGAACTCATCGCGCTCGGCTCCATAGATGTCACCTATCTTACGCCGTATGGCAGCACGCTGTGCGTAGCCAGTCCAGAACTCGGGATATTCGTCGATGACGGCTGTGATGTCGCGTATCGCTCCGCGGTAGTCACCTGTGTTGTCGAGCATGAGGGCACGGTTGAAGAGGGCTATCATATTGTCTGGCTCTACGGAGAGGACATAGTCCAGATCCTCGATAGCACGGTTGTCCTCGCCCACCTGTGCACGCAGCAAGGCACGGTTGAAGTGTGCCAGATAGTTGCGTGGCTCTATTTCCAGCGCCAGGTCGTAGTCGGCCATGGCACCGCGGAGGTTGTTCTGATGGAATCGTGCCAGAGCACGGTTCACATAGTAGCCTGCAACACGTGGCGACTGCACGATGGCTTTATCCACTTCGGCCTCGGCCTCGGCATACTGTCCTCGCGAGAGGCTGATCATCGAGCGCATGCTCCACGCCCGTGTGTCGAAGGCATCGCATACGAGAGCCGAGTCTATCAGCTCAAGTCCTCTGACGGTGTCGGCCTGCTGGATGGAAGCCTGAGCCTTCATGGTGTAGTTCTCGGCATCGCGTGGCCACAGACGTATCATGCGGTCGATAGTCTCTATGGCCTTATCGTATTGCTTCAGCTCGAATCGGCACAGGACGAGGTTGTGCCAACACGATTGGTTCTTGGGCTCCTGGTCGAGGACTTTCTCATAGTCGGCAATGGCACCGTCGTAATCCTTGCGGTTGATGCGGCACAGGGCTCGCAGCTGGTAGGTGTTGGAGACGTAGGGATTGAGTTCAAGACTCTTGGAACAGTCGGCCTCAGCGCCCGAATAGTCCTCGAGATAAAACTTAGCCAGAGCCCTGAAGAAGTATGGTTCAGAGAGATATGGCCGTGCGTTAATCACCATATTGAAGCGCTGTATGCTCAGCACATAGTCCTCATAATAGAGGGCATTGCGGCCCATGAGCATTACTCGGTCGGTGTTGATCTGCCCGTAGGCGATGAGTGGCAGCATGAGCCATAGTGTAAGCGAGCACAGCTTCTTCATGAAGCGTGTCGCGACTGCCAGTGTCAACAATTGGCTTACAACTTGGTTTAACATGCCGGGGCTCTCCGTTGTGATTGACGGCCTGCTCGTTATTTCTTGACCTTGACCTTATAGTCGCACGAGAAGCGGCCACGAAGTATGTCGTTGAGCTTGCCTTTGAGCATCTGTTTACGCAACCCCACGATATGGTCGGTATATACCTTTCCGTCGAGGTGGTCAAACTCATGTTGCATGACACGTGCCAGATAGCCATCTACCCACTCGTCGTGCTCCACAAGATTCTCGTCCTCGTAGCTCACGCGGATGCGTGTGGGACGTTTCACCTTCTCGCTCATGCCAGGCAGCGAGAGGCAACCCTCTTCCATTGTTTCCTGCTGGCGTTTGTCGTACTCCTCGATAAAGGGATTGAAGAACACGTGCCGGAATCCTGCATATTGTGGATATTCATCCTTGATGGGGTCGAGGTCAATGACCACGACACGCACCGACTGTCCCACCTGCGGCGCTGCAAGTCCTATGCCACCACTGCGCTCCAGCGTGTCCCACATATCTGTCACCAGCTGCTGTATTTCTGCTGCCGACGGGTCTATTTCTTCAGCCTCTTGCCGCAACACGGGCTGACCTAACGTATAAATTGGTAATACCATTATATAATATTGCTTGTTTAGAGTAGTGATATGGCGAAAAGTGATGTTCCGACCTCTGTGCGAGTGTTACATGTCTTTGCTTACTGTCAGTCGGCGTGCCTCCATCCAGTCTTGCAGGATGATACATGCCGATATCTCGTCGACGAGAGCCTTGTTCTGTCGTGCCTTACGGCTTATGCCGCTCTCGAGCATGGCACGATGTGCGAGCACGCTCGTGAAACGTTCGTCGAATAGCTCCACGGGCACCGATGGCAGCAGCTTGCGCAGACGGTTGACAAACGGAGTGATGCGCCGCATGTTCTCGCTGTCCTGACCTGACATCTGCCGCGGATGCCCCACAACGATACGCTCCACATCCTCGCGAGCTACGTAGTCGAGCACGAATGCCTCAAGGTCTTTCGTAGCGACGGTAGTGAGGCCGTTGGCAATGAGTTGCAGAGGATCCGTGACGGCTATGCCTGTCCGCTTCAGACCGTAGTCAATGGCCATCACACGCATAGGTCAAAAACAGAGGCAGGAGTTAGCTTCCCAGCCCACTCCTGCCAGACAAAAATCTTACATATATTCACTTTACCAAAAAGAAATGTTCCTGAGTGTTTACTTGCGCAGCAACCATGCGTCTGGATACTGTGAGCGCAGTGTGTTGCGACTTTGTACGGCACTGCCCAAATCGTCATAGGTAGTGGCGATGACACGATACATACCCTGAGGGTTGGCAGCGATTTGCGCGTTGTAGCCAGCATTGGCGAGCCTGCGCTGCAGGTTTTCTGCGTTGGCCTTGATGCTAAAGCTTCCCACGACAACGCTGTATGCTTTCAGACCGGCTCCGCTGACGAGTGTCAAGCTCTCGCTACGTGTGGTCTCAGTATTGGCTACGGGAGTAGTGGTGACGGACTGTACAGGTTGCACAGTCTGTACCTCTGTGGGCTGCTGGGTGGTGGTCACTTGGGTTGTCTGCTGCTGGCGTGCCCTCTCATAAGCTCTCTTATAAGCGCTCTCGCTGCTCTTGCAACTGACCATAGACATAGCAACCAGAACGGCTGCTCCAAGTACGAAATAGTGTCTCATGTTGTTTTACTCCTTAATTTTGTTTAGAAATCTATGAATTGCGATGCAAATGTAGTTCTTTTTCATATTACGTCCAACAAAACCATGCACAAAAAACGTTAAAATGCGTCACTTTCTTCTTTCTGATGAAAAAAATTGCTGTTTTATGATGCACGGACACGGAAAAACACTACATTTGCACTGCAAACGCACACGAAGAGCATACTTTCGCAGCGCTCTCGCACATTTGGCGTTAACAGTTCTTACTATTTATTAAATCACCTAAAATCACTTTGAGAACATGAAAGTACTAAACTACATCGCAGCGTTCATCGGCGGATGTGCCATCGGAGCTGCAGCAGGAATCCTCCTGGCCCCTGAGAAGGGCGAGGAAACACGCGAACGTATTGCCGAGGCTCTGCGCAAGCGCGGCATAAGGCTCAACCGCAAGGAGATGGATGCACTTGTTGACGACATCTCCGAGGAGCTCGCCAACGGTGCCAAGGCCGAGGAGTAAGGAACACGGCATGCACTCAGCAGCCTTCACGCACACCAAAAGTCTAACAAACCTCACAAGCCTATGTTCGAGAACGAACAAATGACCTCTCGCTTGACCTCGCTCTTCGGCGAGGCCAAGCGTGCTTTCGACATCGAGACACGCTACCTCGGCATCAACACTGCCCAGAAGTTGGCCCGGCTGATAGGAGGCATGGCTTTGGCGGCTGTACTCATCCTCGTGGGGGGCACAGTGATGCTTTTCGGCAGCTTTGCACTGGCCTATTGGCTGGCTGACATCACGGGCAGCATCATAGAAGGCTTCGCCATCATGGCTGCCGCACTCGCACTAGCGTGCGCCATCGTATATTGGCAGCGGAGGGCATGGATCCTGGAACCCATCATACGCTTCGTGGCGAACATCTTCGTGGCACCGGAGATTGCCCAGAACTCCGTAACCCTCAACATCGAGGAACAGCGCCTTGCCGAGCAGCGCGAGCAGTCATACTCGACACTCCATAGCCAGGCCCAGGGCATTCTGCAACCGGCACGCCAGGCCTCCAGCCGCTGGGACTCGGCCTCCAACCTCATCAGCACAGCACTTGCCATCTACGAAGGCCTGCGAATGGGACACAGCACCATGACAGCCCTCCGACGAGTGTTCGGACGTAAGAAATAGGGCATGCACATAGCTATAGCAGGAAATATCGGCAGCGGCAAGACGACGCTGACACAGATGCTGGCGCGACACTACGGATGGGAGCCGCGCTTCGAGCCCGTGGAGGTTAACCCTTATCTTGAGGACTACTATAGCGACATCGCACGATGGTCGTTCAACCTCGAAGTGTACTTCCTCAAACAGCGCTTCCGCGACCTGCTCGACATCTCGGCCACCCGTGACAAGACTGTCATACAGGATCGCAGCATCTACGAGGGTGTGTATGTCTTCACTGCCAACAACTACGCTTGCGGCAATCTCAGCCAGCGCGACTTCGAGACGTACATGGAACTGTTCGAGCAGATGACAGACATAGTACGCTTCCCAGACCTTATGATTTATCTTAGGGCATCGGTGCCGCACCTCGTGGCCAACATTCAGCATCGCGGCCGTGACTACGAGCAGGCCATGCCCATCGACTATCTGCGCAACCTCAACAGCCTCTACGAAGACTTCATATATAATAAGTATCGCGGGCGCGTTCTGACCATTGATGTCGATGCTCTCGACTTCCAGCACCGGACTGCCGACTTTGCCGGAATAATAGACCGCATCGACACTGAGCTGTTCGGGCTGTTCTGACAATTGTGCCATACTACATAACCTGACACCCTTCAACCCATCATAATATGCATATCGCCATTGCCGGAAACATCGGATGCGGAAAGACAACACTGACACGCATGCTGGCACACCATTACGGTTGGACGCCCAACTTCGAGTCGGTAGAGTTCAACCCATATCTCGACGACTTCTACAAGGACATGTCACGATGGTCGTTCAACCTGCAGGTCTATTTCCTCAACAAACGCTTCAAGGACGTCGTGGAAATCAGCAAGAGCAGCGACACCATAATACAAGACCGTACCATCTTCGAGGATGCACGCATCTTCGCACCCAACCTACATGCCCAGGGCTACATGTCCGACCGTGACTTCGAGAACTACTCCGACCTCTTCGACCTCATGATGTCGCTCGTGAAACTGCCCGACCTGATGATCTACATCCACTCCTCCATACCGACCCTCATAGCACAGATCCAGAAGCGAGGGCGCGAGTACGAGCAGAGCATACGCATAGACTACCTTCAGGGACTCGGCGCACGCTATGAGGAATGGATAGCCACATATCCCGGCAAGCTCATTACAGTGGAGGGCGACACATGCAAGTTCGAGTCTAACCCGATGGATTTTGCAAGCATAACAGACATGATAGACCGTGAGCTGTTCGGACTCTTCAACTGACGACCTTCAACAATCTAATCCTATATAATCAACTTATGAACACAAGATTTCTCGCCGCCGCTACAGTCGCATTAGCTTCTCTTCATGCCACTGCACAGGACAACGGCCCCACAATGGGCTGGAGTTCATGGAACACCTACGGTGTCAACATCAACGAATCGCTCATACGCCGTCAGGCACTGGCCATCGTCAACAAAGGCCTGCTGGCCGTAGGCTACAATCACATCAACA
>Ga0247610_10008228_pt1 | contig 10622 bp, 8 predicted proteins | sample 174DNAGHGhighgp2_FD_193483 | JGI IMG/M metagenome (GOLD analysis project Ga0247610, IMG submission 193483) | Sheep rumen microbial communities from Palmerston North, Manawatu-Wanganui, New Zealand - 1742 DNA GHGhigh gp2 | ecosystem: Host-associated > Mammals > Digestive system > Stomach > Rumen ... | reverse complement strand
CCGCGGCTGCGCCGCCGGAGCCGCCGCCACCGCCGCCACCGCCGCCGGCTGCGCAATAGTTGTAAGTCTCATCGTTATCTAAAATGCTCTTGCCTGCACTGCCTGCACTGCCGCCCTCATACATCCAGCCTGCACTGCCGCCTGTGGCAGTCAGGTGGATGAAGGACTGGGCCACATAGAGCTTGCCCATGGCGCCAGCGGTTGCACCGGCTAGGCCAGCGACACCACTGCCGCCACCAGCGTGATCATATTTAGAGACTACACTTGCAGCACCGTAAGCGCCCATGCCGCCATCGCCGCCGCGTGTGCCGATGCCGGCACCGGCACCGCCGCCGCCATTGCCGCCTCTGCCACCGGTGCCTGACCAGTAATTTTTAGAGTCCCAACCGGCGTCACCGCCATCATTGCCGGTTTCGCCGCCGGACGCAAGGCCGCCCTGGGCGTTCACTGTGCCGGTGCCGATGAGGTAGAGGGTGTTGCCCTCCGTCAGTTCGATGCCTGCACCGCTGCCTATTGTTCTTCTAAGACCTGAGGTGCCCTTACAGGTGACGGTCACACCCTCGGGCACGTAGAGATACACCGTGCCCTGAATGGTCAGGCCGCTGCCGCCATACGTGGAATTGGTGAACGTGAGGTCCGTGCCGGCATAGTAGTACTTCGTTGTGCCTGACTCGCCAAGAGTCCGTCCCGTAGTGGATCCCTCAGTAAGCTGAGTCCAGTCGGCTGCTGTGGTCTGTGTCATGGCATAGACCTCATCCCAATTGGCTTGCGCCCACGCTCCCTGCACCATGGTGCAGAGCATGGCGAGCGTCAGAAAAAATTGTTTGATTCTCATATTGTACTTATTTTATTTGTTTTTACACGTTCCTGAAACTTCCTACGAGCCTCGGCACGCTCCTCGGGAGTCCTGTTCTCCACCTCCAGCCTTCGCATCTCGAAGTTGAAGGCGTCTTTATGTGAATATTCGGTTGCAAATTTACAAAAAAATTGCGAATTATGCTTCGAATTTAGAAATAAAGTGAGAGAGAGTAGTAAAATAGCCATTCTTTTTCACCGTGTTGTGATTATTTGTCCCTTTCGAGATGCCTCAGGCATGGACTTACTTATCTGTAACGTAGGCTCAGGCATCAGGCGTTATGCCAGTATTCCTAATGAGCATCTGCAAGGGGAAGTCTCTGCTTCGCCCAAAGGATGTTCGCTACTCGCCAAGGGGGTGTACTTAGCCCACGTTCGTGGGCCAATCGTCCCACGTTCGTGGGCTCATTGTCCCACGTTCGTGGGCTCATTGTCCCATGTTCGTGGGCTCATTGTCCCACGTTCGTGGGCTAAGCATATCCCCTTGGGGATGATGTTGCATCCCCTTGGCGATGGAGCAGCCCCCCTTGGGGTGGCTCATAACCTCTATAAAGTGAAAGTTTGAGACATTAGCAGAATCATTTGAAACATCCTTTGAATACATATTTGCCGTTGTGCCGCTACCTTTGCAGCAGGTAATTTGCCACACATTAATATATATACCTATGTTACGCCGCATTCTCCTTCTAGCCCTTGTGGCCGCCACCGCGTCTGCCGGCCACACGCTGGCACAGGCTCCCTACCAGTCTCCTACGGCCAATCCTATGATCTGGGCCGACTATCCCGACCCCGACATTATCCGCGTCGGCGACTACTACTATATGGTCACTACCACGATGCATGTGATGCCCGGCGGGCCTGTCATGCGTAGCCGCGACCTGGTGCGCTGGCAGACCATCAGCTACCTCTTCGACGGCTTGCACGACACGCCGGCCTACGACCTCGACGGAGGCACGAAATACGGTCAGGGACAATGGGCCACGTCGCTGCGCTACCACAAGGGCCGTTTCTACGCGCTCTTCGTCACAAACGGCGTGCCAGGCACGTGGGTCTATTCTACCGACGACCCGGAGCGTGGATGGCACCTGCATGCTCATCTGAAGGGTTTCTACCATGATGCCTCGCTCTTCTTCGACGATGACGACCGCGTCTATGTCTTCAGCGGCTCGGGCAGCGTGGACATCACAGAGCTTACGCCAGACGTCACGGCCGAGAAAGAAGGCGGTTTCCGCAGGCATCTGGAGGTACGCGACGCCCAAGAGAACGGCCTGCTCGAAGGCAGCCGTGTCATCAAGCACGACGGCTACTACTACCTGCTGATGATCTCATGGCCTCGGACAGGGCGACAGCAGCTGGCCTATCGCTGCCGCAGCCTCGACGGCGAATGGGAGAAGCGCGTAATCCTGAAGAGCGACTTCGGAGGCTTCCCCTTCGTAGGGCAGGGCACCATCGTCGATGGCCCTGACGGCCGCTGGCATGGCGTCATCTTCCAGGACCGTGGCGGCGTGGGGCGCGTGCTCACCCTCAGCCCCGTGCGCTGGGAGGACGGCTGGCCCATGATAGGCGATGCCGACGGACACGTGACGCCCTGCGGCGAGGTGGCTCAGGTGACGAAAGACTTCCAGTGGAACCACAACCCCGACTCCACAGCCTTCTCTTTCGACAGCCGGCACCACACGTGGGAGCTGCGGACGCACCATCTGGCCGAGAATATCTACATGGCGCGCAACACCCTCACGTGGCGTATGTTCGGCCCGGAGAGCGCCGACTCGGTGTGCCTGGACATACGTAAGATGCGCGACGGCGACCGTGCGGGCTTTGCCGCCTTCAACGGCGACTCGGGCGTGCTGACGGTGTGCCGCGACGGCCGCAAGACCTTCCTCACGATGAGCGAGGAAAGCATGGAGATGAACGACCGCAAGCAGGTGACGGGCAACCGCGTCACCGAGCAGGCGCGCATCGACATCAGCGGCCGACGGCACGTGTGGCTGCGCATACATGGCGACTTCCGCCCGGGGCGCGACATAGCGACGTTCGCTTACAGCCTTGACGGGCGCACATGGCAACCTATCGGCGACAGCTTCAAGATGCGATTCGACTACCGCCGCATCTTCATGGGCACGCGCTTCGCCGTCTTCAACTTCGCCACAAAGGCGCCTGGCGGACGGGTGAAGGCGACCATATCGCCCCAAAAGTAACACCGTTACGCAGGACGGTAATGCATGAGTTCCTGACGACCGCCACGTCGGCAACTGCCCCCCCTCCCTGCGGGCTAACAAAATCCGCAAGCAACTGAAAAAGCAGTTGCTTGCGGATGTCATGAAGTGATTCCGTTGGGATTCGAACCCAAGACCCACAGCTTAGAAGGCTGTTGCTCTATCCAGCTGAGCTACGGAACCGATATTATTGTCACGCTGGTGGCAGTCGCTCAGGCCTCTGTCGTTGCCTGTTCTTGACGTAAAGCGGCGCAAAGGTACGTAAAAAGTTTGAAACGAAAGCCTTTTTGCTTACTTTTTTTCGAAAATGTCGTCCTTTTTTGCCATTTGTCTGTCAGCAATGAGTTTGCCGACGAAAAAGGCGAGTGGCAGCAGTAGCATCCATGATAGGATATAGTGTATGCTCGTTGCTAATGCAGCCATGAGTGGAGCGAGCCATGTGAGGTAGGCTGGAAGTGTTATGGTGTCGCCTATCGTCGCTGCTGCGCCGGCCTGAAGGAGTGTGAGAGAGACGGTGTAGAAAGGCATCGCGAAGAGTAGGGTGAGGATGGCAACGCATGTCGTCCCTACGAAGAGTATGGCAATAAATGCCGGCCACTGTCCGGGCTGTCGCAGGATGCGACCCATGCTGCGCAGTAAGCTCATGGCCGACGGCTTGGCCTGACGTCTGTAGATGTCCATCGTGGTGGCGGCGGCGAGGGTCCCTTGTTGGCAATGTGTCCTGAGCAGCGTGGCCGTGTGCCATAGCCATGCTAGTGAGATGACGCAGGCCAGAAGGGCCATGACGAGCAGGGCGGGGAAGGAGTATATGCCTGGGCGCAGGATGATGGCAAAGACGATGCCCCATAGCGACGTGGCAATGAGCATGTTCCATGACAGTCGGAGCAGGCTCCAGATGTTGTCGGCGAGGAGTCGCCATCCCTCTGTGATGCATCCTGCCACCGTGCGTTGGCGCAGGATTTGTATGTCGTGTGACGTGTTGGAGTTCATTTTTTTGTTATAAATTCGTAAAACGTGTGCAAAGATACTGCAAATATTTGTACCTTTGCGCACGAAATGAGTAAAAAAAAGCAAAAAGCATGGAAAAAGACATACGCTGGGGGTTCGTAGGCTGCGGTGAGGTGACGGAGAAGAAGAGCGGTCCTGCTTTCGGTCTTGTTGATAGCTCGCGTGTGGTGGCGGTGATGAGCCGCAACCGCGAGCGTGCACGCAGCTATGCTGAGCGTCACGGCGTGGGGCGTTGGTACACCGATGCCCAGGCGCTGATAGACGACTCGGAAGTCAATGCCGTGTATATCGCCACACCTCCGTCGAGCCATGCCACCTTCGCCATCATGGCCATGAAGAGCGGCAAGCCGGTGTATGTGGAGAAGCCTTTGGCCGCGAGCTATGAGGAATGCATACGTGTGAACAGGATATCGAAGGAGACGGGCGTGCCGTGCTTTGTGGCCTACTACCGGCGTTGCCTCCCGTACTTTCTGCGTGTGCGTGCCATCGTGGAAAGCGGAAAGATAGGGCGCGTGGTTGGAGTGCACATACGCTTTGCCGTTCCTCCCCGCGACCTTGACTACAACCGCACTCAGTTGCCTTGGCGTGTGCAGCGCGACATCGCCGGCGGAGGCTACTTCTACGACCTTGCCCCGCATCAGCTGGACTTGCTGCAAGAGTTGTTCGGCCCTATCACGCGTGCCAGCGGCTTCTGTGCCAACCGTGGCGGCCTGTATGAGACGGAGGACACCGTGAGTGCCGCTTTTCAGTTTGCCGACGGGCTGCCAGGCAGTGGGACGTGGTGTTTCTGTGCGCATGAGTCAGCGCGTACAGATCGCATACAGATCGTCGGCGACCGTGGCCAACTGAGTTTCTCGGTGTTCACCTACGACCCTATAGAGCTCATCACGGAGCAGGGACGCGAGGAGATTGTTGTGGAGAATCCCCAGCACGTGCAGATGCCGCTGATACAGCTTGTGGTAGAGCATCTGCGCGGCATGGGTATCTGCCGCGTGGACAGCGTCAGCGCCACGCCTGTGAACTGGGTTATGGACAAAATCCTCGGCAAGCTGTGAACGGAGCGATACGTTATCTGTTATGCCTGACGGTGGCATCGGCCGGCGTCTCTGCCGTGTGTGCGCAGTCGCCCCTGAGGGGTGGCACGGCGTCGTTCAGGAAAGTTGGCACACGTATTCCCCATGACACGGCAACGGTGCTGCTGGACACGGTGGCGTCAGGCATCAGTCTGCCCGACGTCAGCGACTTCAAGGGGCTGCAGAGCAACGAAGTCCTGGCAACCCTTCAGCCCGCGAAGAAGAGAAAGGGTTTCATCTCCCGCTTCATTGATGCCTTCAACGACATCGACGAGCGCTATGTGGAGCGCATAGGCTACAACTTCACCGCCATGCTGCAGGGAACGACGAACTTTGAGTTCTACAACATCGGCTCTTCCGACTATGCCGAGCTGATGACCTTGGCCCAGCATCCCGACTTCCGCATCGGCCCGTATTTGGGATGGAAGTGGATATTCCTTGGCTACAGCTTCGACCTGACGAATATAGGTTCTCGTAGGTCGAGCGGCACACGCTTCGAGTTTTCTGTTTACACCGCTTTGTTTGGCATCGACTTCATGATGCGCAGCACGGGCAACGATTTTTTCCTGAAGCGAGTGAAAGGTCTTGGCTCTCTTGCCGAAGCCCATGAGGGCGAGGATTGCGAATATGTGAAGTCAAAGGTCATGGGTGTCAATGCCTATTACAATTTCAACCGCCGTCGTTTCTCATGTCCTGCGGTGTTCTCGCAGACTGCCATCCAGCTCAAGAGTGCCGGCTCGTGGCAGTTGGGCGGTAGCGTCACCATCCATGACGTGATGTTCGACCTTGAGGCATTGCCCACGGACTTCCTTCTGGAGACGAGCCACAAGGACGAGTTCGCCTCCCTGGAACGCATAAAGTACTGGGACTACAGTGTCAACTTCGGCTATGCTTACAACTGGGTCCCGGGCCGCAATTGGTGTGTCGGCATGGTGCTTACACCATCGTTGAGCTACAAGCATACGAGCACTCAGACGGCCATCCTGCATGAGGAGGAGCGCAATGCCTCGGACAACGAGCGTTACAGCGACAGCCCTTTCCTTCGCAAGATGAATGAGGCGTTCATACAGCGCGGAAACTTCAACTTTGGTGCTACGGCACGTCTGGGTGTTATTTACAACAACGGGCGATGGTTTGCCGGCGTCTTCGGCGTCAGCCACTACTACAGGTATCGCCGGAGCGACATGCGCATCTTCGACATTTTCGGCAATGCCAATGTGTGCTTTGGCGTGTTTTTCCAGAAGAAGAAAAAGAAGAACGACAGCGCGGCGTCGGTCTCAGAACAGCCCTGAGATGCTGCAGCGTTGCCTGTCACGGAATTGCCTTGACAGGCAGCTGTGGCGTCAGTCGTAAAAGTTCCATGAGATGCCGAAGCGAATGCCATCGGGGTCCACGGGATAATGCGGTGCCCAGAAGGCGTGTCGGCTGCTGTTGAGGTTGACGTACTGAATGTAGCCCCTGACACGCTTCAGTGCGAAATTGGCATATACGTTAATTACGGGATAGTTGCCGACCTTGATACGTGGCTGCGAAGCATCCTGGATGGCGTATTGGTTGAGGAAAGGGGCGTAGTCGGGCGCGTAGTATGATGAGAAATAGCGTAGGTCAACGCCGAGCTCGCACCTCAGAACCTTAGCGATATGGAACACGGCATAGAGGTTGCTGTAGAGCGAGAACATGGGCAGCGGCAAGACTTCGGAGTTGGTGGAATGCTGCCATGTGAATTCATTGTCGAAGTGCAGGAACTTGAAGTGTAGGTCTTGGCGTGCCGTGGCACTGAGCACCTGCACGCTGCCGCTCTGCTGTCGCACTTCGACGTCGTGTGAGTATGACGCGACTTCCTCTCCGAACTCGTCCATGTTGGGCGTCAGTATGCTTGCGAAGTGGGTGTAGTTGGAGATGTTCTCCATGCCGAAGCGCAGGCTTGTTGCCGTGCGGTCGATAGACAGCTTGCCCTCGACGCGTGTGCGTGTCTCCTGGCTCAGGCTGTTGTCCCACCAGTGAGTCTGGCTGTGATAGTGGCGGAAGAAGAATGCCGGTGTGATGTTCCTGAAGGAAGCATTTGCTGCCAGATGGACGGTGTCACGTCCGAGCTTGAAGTTGAGGTCGGCCTGTCCTTGCAGGTGTAGGTCGCCGGCTTCCGGACCTATTGCCCAGAACTCTGCCCGAGCCTTGTAGTGCAGAAGCCGGCCTTGCGTCTTGCTGATCTCGCCGCCCACGCTGATGTGGTTCTCCTTGTAGATGTCGAAGACGTCGAGAGTGTCGTTGGTCTCTGCACTTGGCAGGGCGTAGCGCCTGAAGTCATGGGCGGCAAAGAGGCTTATTCCCGCCTTGGCCCATTTGTTGAAGCCCTCACGCAGCTGTATGCCTACGGTGTTCTTCAGCGACAGGGCCGTCGTCTCGTCCTGGAAGTTAATGTCGTATGACGAGCGGTAGAACGGCTCGTGTGCGAAGTAGTCATCCGGTATGCCGCCCTGTGAGTAGTTGGCGCGGTTGAGTTTCTGTAGCTTGAAGGTGTGGAAGACGCTTGTCACAGGTACGAACTGTTGAGGTATGACCTGTTGACTCATCCATGCCGTCTTCAGCGAATCGAGCACGATGGGTCGTCGCAGCGTGTCGGCCTGTATGGCATTAACAAGGCTGTCGTCCCGCAGCATCTGCCATAGCTCAATCTCCTCGGGGAGCTTGGGCTTCAGGCTGTCGGGCACGTCGAGGTCAATGTACTTGCCTATGTTGTAGCGATGTGTGAGGTAGTATGTCTGCACATCGTTGCGGTTCCACACGTTGGAGAGCACAGTGGGTATGTCTCGTGAGCGTATGCTGCGTCCGAACGACTCAGGGTCGGTGATGTAGGCATCTTCCTCTATGCCGCCGTTCTCCGTGGTCTTCATGTGTTCTATGCCGAGAAAGGCATGCATGTCGTAGCGGTCGCCCAGGTAGTAGCCGAAGAGGTTCCCGCCGAAAAGCGAGCTGGCCTGGTTGATGTAGTAGCCGCGACCGTAGAGATAGTCAATCTTGAAGCCGAAGCCGGCTCGCTTGTTGACGTTGACGGCGAAGTAAGCCCTGAAGCGGTCCTGCCCCGTCTCCGACGTTCCGCATTTGTGGTACTGAAGATTGGTGAGGGGGCTCTTGGTGTTGGTGAAGAGGATTGTGTAGGGCTCGGTGTGGAAGTAATCGTACTGCTGGAGGAACAGCATCTTGTCGGGCACGGGACGGTCGAGGAAGTTGCGCGCCATTCGCGGTGAGCCCAGATTGCCGAGGACGTTGTACTCGCTGCGCAACCCCTCGGTGAGGTTGTAGTTCTGGAAGAGGTGTGGCAGCGTGTCGTTGTACTGCTCCGGCATCCGTGCTCCGAAGAGAGGGTCAATCTTCCACTGGTGGTACTCGGTAGGCACGTAACGGTCAACCTTCGAGGTGTCGCGTCCCCATGTGCTGCGCACCTGTCCGTTGGCATCTACTACGGTTCCGTCTCCTAAGTTCTGACCAGACTGGTTGGCCTCGTACTCTCCGATTTGCGCCCTTGCCGGCAGAGCAAAGGTTATGCAGATGAGAAACGGTATGAGAAGATGGTGGGGATGGTGCATGAGTTGAAGTGTCGGGTTGTGTGCAGTAACGCTAATCTTTTCGGATGATCTCCATGCCTTTGCGCAGAGCCTCCTCGTTGGCGGGAATGAGATGGTGGTGGCGTTCTGGCAATGTCTTGCGCAGACCCTTGAGTACATTCTCAATCTGCACGATGGGATGTACGGCGAGCAGTCCTCCGAGCACTATCATGTTGAAGCCCTTGGGATTGCCCATCTCTGCTGCAGCGTCCATGGCATCGATTTCATAGATGTTGATGTCCTTGCGATGGGGTGGTATGCTTATGCCGTAGCCGTCGTAGATGAGCGTTCCTCCGGGCTTGATGAGAGGCTCGAATCGCTCGAGTGACGGCTGGTTGAGGATAACAGCCGTGTCGTATGTGCTGAGGATGGGCGATGATATGGATTCGTCGCTGACGATGACGGTCACGTTGGCTGTGCCTCCACGCTGTTCGGGGCCGTAGGCCGGCATCCATGACACCTCCTTGCCCTCCATGAGTGCGCTGTAGGCGAGTATCTTGCCCATGGAGAGGACACCCTGTCCGCCGAAGCCTGCTATGATGATTTCTTGTGTCATAATTTAGGATTGTGATTGGTGGGTCGGATAATACCTATGTGTCTCTGGCCTTTAGGCCTGCTTGTCAATAGTGTTCTTGAGGTCGCCCAGGGGATAGAACGGATGCATGTTCTCTTCCATCCACTTGTTGGCCTGTTCGGGAGTCATCTTCCATCCGCTGCTGCATGTCGAGACAATCTCCACGAGCGATGCTCCGCGATGGTTCATGCAGTTGTCGAAAGCCTGGCGAATGGCCTTCTTGGCACGGCGTATGGCGGCTACGGTGTGCACGCTCTGCCGTGTGACGTAGCACGTGCCTTCGAGCTGTGCGGCAATGTCGGCGAACTTAAGGGGAAAACCGTGCAGGTCTGCCTGACGGCCGTAGGGGCATGTCGCTGTCTTCATGCCCATGAGGGTAGTGGGTGCCATCTGTCCGCCTGTCATGCCATAGATGGCATTGTTGATGAATATGATGGCGATGTTCTCGCCACGGTTCAGGGCATGTATGCTCTCTGCTGTACCTATGCACGCGAGGTCGCCGTCGCCCTGGTAGGTGAACACCAGACGGTCGGGCCACAGGCGCTTGATGGCGCTGGCGAGGGCCGGTGCGCGTCCGTGGGCGGCTTCCTGCCAGTCAATGTCGATATAGTTGTAGGCAAACACGGCACAGCCCACTGGCGATATGCCTACGGCCTTGTCTGTGAGGCCCATCTCCTCGATGACCTCTGCCACGAGTTTGTGTACCACGCCATGCGAGCAACCGGGGCAGTAGTGCATGTGGTTGTCGTTCATCAGCGTAGGTTTCTGATAGACGACATTCTCGGGTGATATGATTGGATTGTTTTCCATTTTACGTATTTGTGTCAGAACATGAATCGTATGAAAAATTCAACCACCTTCACAACCAAGGCAACGCCGATGATCACGAGTCCTGCGATGTGATGGGCAGGGAAGGCGAAGTATGTCACGACGCCAACGAGTGCCATGAGCATGAATACCGTGTTGAGGGTGTTGCGAAGCTGCGAGTAGTTAACCATCTTATTCTCGGTTTTCGATTATCAGATCCTTGAGGGCTGTTGCCACCTCCTCCGGTGTCGGCACTATGCCGCCCATCTTGCCGTAGTGGGCAACGGGTGTGCGTCCCTCCACGGCGATACGGATGTCCTGCACCATCTGTCCGGCATTAATCTCGAATGAGAGGATGCCCTTGACCTGTGATGCCAGCTCGGTGATGCGCTTGTAAGGGAACGGCCATAGCGTGATGGGTCTGAGCAGACCTACACGAACGCCCTGTTTGCGTAGTTCGCTGATTGTCTTCTGTGCTATGCGAGCT
>Ga0247610_10008225_pt1 | contig 10623 bp, 10 predicted proteins | sample 174DNAGHGhighgp2_FD_193483 | JGI IMG/M metagenome (GOLD analysis project Ga0247610, IMG submission 193483) | Sheep rumen microbial communities from Palmerston North, Manawatu-Wanganui, New Zealand - 1742 DNA GHGhigh gp2 | ecosystem: Host-associated > Mammals > Digestive system > Stomach > Rumen... | reverse complement strand
AGGTGCCTGACGATATATGATTTTGGTATTTGACTTTTCCTTCTTATGTATAGTTATTTGCTTTTTGATATTTAATATAGATTTTTCAAAAAATGGTGTAGCTGTCTGCAATATGACTTTTGTATTTGTTATCTTGTTCAATGTTTGTAAGAATGGGATAAGTATGTCACTTCTGAATGTGTCCTTCAACATGATATGACTCTCATCAATAATTACAAATTCAAACTGTCCAAAGAATTCCTCAATATCATCTCTTGGTTGTGAACCGTCAAATGTCTGCTTAATCAAATGATTATAGTTTGTGATATAACATTTGCAATTTCCATCAAAAGTTATTCTTTTACTACCTGTTATGATTTCAAATATCTCTGGATCATATTTTGTGTTGATGATACTGTTCATAGGTTCAACAATCAGAATAGGCTTATGATTTCCTAATTTCATTATGTCATTGATTACATCCATCCACCATTTCTTCCATACTTCTGTCTTACCTGTACCTGTACCTGAATTAAGTATGTTCAATCCATTTACACAAAACTTTAGGATATCATTTACAACATCACTTATATATTCATCATCATTCAGGAACATATGTAATTCAGATTCATCAATGTTGAACCCATATTTCTTTAGAATACCTATATGACCAGTATCAGCCTTGATCTTATTCCAATTCAAGTCCAACATGTTCTTGAATTTCTGTGTGGTATAGTTCTTATATAAGCTAATATCCTCACAAAATGCATACCATAGTTTCCGTACCTTGTCTTTATCACCAACATATTTCTTCAAAGCAGTCAAGATATAAAGACGCTGATAATAGTCCGTATCCCATTTCTTCTTTTTTCTTATATACTTTACATTGAACGATCCTCTTGATATTTCAGTTTTTTCTTCATTGATTTCTTTCTCAATTTCCTTCTCCACAATATTGACTTCTATATCATCACAATATCCTGAACAATCATGTAATATATAGTCTTTAGTTGTGATATAAAGTTTTTGATATGGACGTTTATAGACATCATCAAATACTTTATTACCGTCAGTATCAGTAAATATCGACGAGAAATCTTTAATATAATCGTCAACTTTATACCTGAATACATCATAAATATATTGACAAAACTTATCATAGTTTGCTTGTGTCTTTTTACAATCAAAATAGAACATACAGTGGATGCCTATTCCTGAACTAGAATGTTCAATATATAGATAGTTGTTCGGACAAATGTTTTGGAGCGCATAGTCTAATTGTTCGTACAATAGTTTTGTCTTTTCAGCATTTAGTTTACAAAACATCAAAGAATGAATCATATCAAGGTCAGTATATATAATACCATTCCATTTGTCAATTCCTACTCTATCCTTCAATGCAAACCTGTCTGATATGATTCGCATAAGAGCATTCCTGGACTTTTTGTCAGTACCAGGATGCTCTGCTATAAATTTTATAGAATCATGTATTGACATTACCTTCATTTTTACTGGTAGGTCTTCAGTTTCCCATACCATAGGAGCAATATCATTCATCCATTGCATTTTATGTTTTGTCTTAGACCAATAATATCCCTCTTTGTAAGGTAATATCGCAAATTTTATGTCATTTATCATATTATTCAAATAGATTTTTTATTTCCATTTTTTACCCTTTGTAACTCTTTATTTATATTAACATTCCAATATTTTTTAATTAACTCAAACATTTCCCGTGTTGATATAATAGTGTTTTTCAAAGGATCCCCTGGTTTTGACTCTTTATATGGGTCACCAAATATAAATTCCATTATGTAAATAAAAACTTGATTAAACCTATATAAATCGACATATTTTCCATAAGTATTCATCAATAATGAACTCATAACCATCATAATCTTACAATATTTCTCATCATCATTATTGCTAATTTTTATCGCATAATTATGGTTATCAGCAATTTGTTGAGTCAAAGGCAACCAAAAATCATCAATCGATAAATTTTTAAACATATTCTTTCTTTTCATATTTGTTATTTTATTTTTTGTTGTTAATTTGTAAAAAAGTTTTTTAATCTACCTTGTAATAAGTTTTTCCATTTCTTGCTTTCTTTGACATTAGATATCCCAATCTTAAGTACAATAACTCACCCTTTGTCAATTCTTCCTTAACTTTCCACATAGTTCTAATCTGATGTATTTCAAACCAATGTTACGTAATAGTGATCTTTAATCCTTTTAATGATCTTATATTGTACTCCAAACGGATTTTCCCATCATATTCTAACCTGATAATGTCGCCTGGTTGTGGCATATGTTGTTCTAGTTCATCGTGGGGGTTAATTCCTTGTTCATTACAAAAATCTAGCCATGATTTATGATACATAATTCTTTACTTATATTTTTGTTGTTAATTCTATTTCACTTCGTTCATTGAACGAAGTTATAATTCTATATCATTGTCACATAACAGTGTGTCTTAAAGCTATTGACTACCTTATGCGCGACACCAAATGGATTCCCATCATATACTAACCTTATGATATCCCCTGGTTGTGGTACATGTTGTTCTAGTTCATCATCTTGCCATAGTACAAGATCTCTAATTACAATGCCATCCTCAATGAATGATGGTCCATATTCCTCAAAATTGTATAAATATTCGTTTTTCATAGTTCTGGATCAATATATTTGCTAAGTATTTCATCTGATTCGTAATTTTCAACATTCCATCCGCGGCATTTCCTACCACTGTTCATTGCATATCTTACATTTGAATCAGCCGCACCAATGTAGTTTGCGCATTTTCGTAATGATGAGAAGTACCATGCTTCATTCTCATTCTGTATTTTTATCATTTTCATTTTGTTTATTTAAATATTTTTATATATTTTAATTTAGTTAAAAATAAACAAAAATTCAATAAAAGGACAAAAAAATGACAAGTTTTTTTAAATTTTTTCAAGATATTACTATATTTATATTATAATAATTTAATAATTTAAAAACAAACAAATTATGGAAGCAATTTATTCAACAAAGAAAATCAACTCTAACTTTTACATTGAAATTGGTGTAGATGAAGGACATCCAGTATTATATGTCTACAAAGATGGAAAATTATTTGACTGGCATTTTTCAGAATATACTTCTTTTTCTGCTGAAATGAAAAATACAATTGATTGTTATAGAATAGTGCATAAGTCAGAACCATCTATTAAGGATATTGCATGTTGGAGAGCATGGTTTAAAGCAATTGTAAAGTAATTAACTATTCAAAAACTACCCTCTCAATCCCTGCGATGACATCTCGTACCCTCAACTATATGTTCCAATATAACTTATCATCCATCTAGAAATAACGTCCTGTCAATCTATTCTTTCAATGTTTACTTCCATAATTACTTCCTCTTTTTTCTATTTTCAATTTCTTTATCTCGTTCTTCTACATAATTCTTAACATATTCAGCATATTCCTTTGCCTTATCTTTTGGACATCCGCACATTTCAAGAAGTCCTTCATCAGTTAAACAACGTTCATCTTCCCAATCAATTGCAGGAATATATTTATATGTTTTTTTATCATAAATTTGTTGATCTATTTGAGTTTTATAAAGAATAAATCTAAATAATGGATTTTGTAATGTAATCTTACAATTTTCAGCTTCTTTATTAGATTTTAAAATCAATATTATATAAGCAGGTTTTACATTTCTAAAGAAATTTAATAAATCATTATATGAATTAAAAATTTGACCAGTTTTTGATGTCATATATTGGCCATTCATAGCCCCATTAGCTAAATTAGTAATTAAATATGAATTATTTATATAATTATGTTTTACTTCTTCTAATGATTTATCAATATTATTATTTAGCCAATTTCTAAAATCCTCAATTGACATAGTTTTTTGAATATCTCTCCAATGTCTATCATATCCACCAAATCCATGACACACTTTTATTGAATTACAAATTTCTAAATATTTAAGAATATTATTTTCATATTCATTAAACTTAGATATATTTGTCAAATCAGATTTTTCAGTTTTATTCCCTGAAAGATCTTCAAGAATTGTTGTTTCAGTTTCTTCATTTGTAAATTCATAAATAGCAGCAGAAGGCATTTTAGTACCTTCAAAATTATTTCCTGCAATTTCTTTTACATATTGAAGTTTAGGAGCAAATTTAATTTGATATTTCTTAAATGATCTTGTATCTTTTGTAACAAATCCCCATGGCATAATCATTAACATCTTTTTAGTAAATAAATCATATACTTTATCTACGAATTTAAGATGTAAAGTATCACCTCCTGTACTACCAAATGGTGGATTGCCAACTATATAATCAAATTTCATATTTTTCAATAAAGATAATTTTTCAAGATAGTCTTTAAGTTCTTTAGTTTCCATAAATTTATAGTTAACATTATCATAAGGTATGAAACTAATATACATTTTTTCTTTTTAGTTTATTTTTAAGTTCTTCTTCTGTATAAGGGCGCCATTCTTCAAAATTCCATGTAAAGAAATCATGACAAACAAGATTACGAAGTATTATGTCCATTGCTACATCTTCATCATAGTCTATGTTCATCATATCAAATAGCTTAATGATTCTTCCATGAGTCTCATATACATTGTCTTGCATTAACTCAACACCGTATAAAGTTTCCAAGGCAGTCTTCCAATCTATACCGTGCATAAGACGATTCCAAATTATATAGATGATAAATTGTCCATTACCAAAACACGGTTCACAAAAAGTCTTATTTGGATCTGACCAATCTTTTTCGGAAATCTTGTCACACATACGCTTAACTATTGAGTATGGTGTAAAGAATTCTTGAGTGCCACCCGCTCCCTTACGACGATCTTTTCTTTTTTCTGAATAATTTGTTAAATCTAATATGTCGGATATTGTCATTTTATGTCTTTTATATATTGTTCTATTTTTATTTTTTCTTCTTCTGTTATATTAAATAACTTATATAATTTATTTTCAGTCCATTCTTCAGTATAATTTTCTAACCATGGTAAATGGGCCGGATTTAAATCACCGCATTTATTCATGAATTTATATACCCAAGTTGAAATAGATTTAATAAAATTAATTTTTTCATTTTCAGTTTTAAAATCTATTCCTTCTTTTGCTCTTCCCACTGTACAAATAATATTATTTACAGTATTATCATTTGGATTATAATGATATCTAAATAATCGTAATCCATTATTTGATAATTTATTACATCTAATAAAATTGTTTCTTAAATTTCTTTTTAATGTATATCTTATCTTTTTATAAATATTATAAACAGTTTCATCAAAATCTACTTTACCATCATTATAATTATTCTTATAAATACCTATATGCAAATTTGACATTATTCCATTTCCGGTATTAAATGCATTATTACTTGTTTTATGATCTAATCGTTCATATTTATATAAATGTTTAATAATATTTTTTGTTTTTTTCTCATTAGTTGAATATGTTCCAATTTCAAATAAAAATCCACCTGGACTAATATTTATTAAGGTATCACTTATTTTAATTGCTTTTTCAATAAATTTTAAATGTAAATTACCTCCATAAGGCGGATTCATTAAAACAATATCGAATTTCTTACCATTATTCATCTCTAAAATTTCATTATTTTTCATTTTCAAAAAATCATTTACATCATAATAGCCATTGCCATCAATGTCTTTTATATTTAAAATAGTATTTAAGATCATCACCTTTTAAGTTCCTATAGCACCAGTCATCTGTCTCATAATATAAATTGACGTATAGGAAATAAAAGTCTCGATCTTTCTCATACCATTGGAATAGTTTCCAATTCAATACCATACATAATTCAGTCACATATTCAACATTGTCATGCCATTCTGCAAATGCTCTGTCATATGTGTCTTGAATTGCACCAAGTCCAAACTTTTCTGCAATACTAAAATCCATCCAAAAAGATGTTTTAAATTCATAGTCAATCATATTCCTTTTCATATTTTAAGTTATATAATATATTTGTCTGTACAAAAATACGTATTTTTTGTCAAACGTGAAAATTTGCAAAGAAAATTTAAATTTTATTTATTAAAAATAAAAATTTGCAAAAATTTGTTAACTAAATTTAACCACTATGTGGTATATTTTGTTGACCAAAAATAAAAAATCTGGGGCAAACAACCCCAGATTTGCAATAGAATTATCAAAATTTATGATAATTTGTTTATATTTATAAAATCTCCACAATTGATGATCAAATACATGTAGTGGTCTGTAATTGTGTAGTTAGTTACAATATTAGTTGAATTACTTACGACACATGGACCAGTAATTTGTACACCACCATTTCCCATGTTCTTGAGATAATGTACATGACCAACGTTACCATATCCATTGATTCCTTCAATCTCTATCTTACCTCTACCACTTGTACTTGTTGGGTATGCTAATATTGTCTTGTCTGCATTCCTGATTGTATATCTTGAATATGATCCACTATTTGCAGGCTTTATGATAACCACCCCTTGACGTTCAATCTGTGTCTCACTTGATGCATAGTTGAACAATGCATTACCACTATCCTGTGTCTGACTAGTCTCACCAATTGCAATGGTCATATTACCAGTTGATGATTGTCTCAATTTTATTCCACCAGCATAGAATCCAAGTTGTTCGTCACTTGCATATAGGTATCTGTCTTTGGTAATGAACGCTAATCCATTTGTACCGATATAGGCGTGTTCAGGCTTGTCATGTTTAAGATTACCTTCAAGATATACTGATCCACTACCATTGTTGAAGGTAGTATCACTTTCTGTTGGAGATACTGTATAGCTCAATGTCAGGAAAAATCTATATGATACATTGACATCATAGTTTTCATCATTAGTATATGATACAGTAGTACTTTGCTTCATTATCCATGTTTGTCCATGTGATGTACCAGTACCGGGATTATTGACCTGAGTAGTATCGCTATAAGTTGAAGTCAACTTTACACCACTTGCACTATTTACAAAGAATCCTCCAAAGGCCATTCCTGTAATTGTTGGAGTAAATGTAGTACCATTTCTACCAGCAATGATCGAATTCAATGTTGATGCCGCTAGTTTTGGAGTAAATGTCATTGTCTCTCCATGTCTCAATCGACCTAAACTAATATCATAATAGGACAAACTTGATGATGTACCACCTGCTGTTGCTCCAATTGTAATATTTTTTGTTCCACTTGTTCCATTATAACTCCATCCAGTTGTTGCAGTATTTGGGAATGTCTTATCTATTGATTCGCTTGATTCGCTTGGCAATACAGCGCTCATTGATGGTATATTGTTAGTCGATATGTTCAGCTTCTCCTCACCATCTTCCCTGAAACTAAATCCATCATTAGCATCATTCAATAACAAATTACCATTGATGATAGTATTGTCAGCACTTAAAGTAATGTTGTTTGTGTCAATGTCAATACCAGTTGCCTTAAGTTTCTCATCTGTCTCACCCCATTCTTGAGTATATACATTCAATGATATAGATTCAGCTGTCTGCCTTATCTCTGACCTATGTAGTCTGTCAGATGTTGGTATAGTGATCAATCCACTATTAGTAATTATAGGATAGTTGACATTTGATAAAGTTGTACCACTTGGGAATACCTTGATATGGTTAGAAGCAGCATCATTCCACCAATAGTCAATCCTTACATTGTACTTACTACCACCTCTTAAGTAGAATACAACTGTACTTGCATTTGAGTTCTGTTGTAAGTTACCAATTATCTTAGTTGTATTGTCCTGTTCAGCTTGTTTGATAGCTGTCCATCTTAATACATATTCAGTAACATAGATTGACTTATCTGAAACACCATCAAATTGTCCATAGTCTGAACGATATGATTGCCATTTGCATAACAAGTCAAATCCTCGTTTAGTACCATTGTATGTATTGCCATAGTTTGGTGTACCGTAACCATTAGCTGATGAATCCAATGTACGGTCAACTTGTATATTATAGATGATCTTGTTTTTCTCACCAACACTTGGTATAGTTGAAAGATCCACAATTGCAGGATAGTAATAGTCCTCATTCAATGACTTAAGGTCTAATACTACGCATGTACTATTGTCTTCATTCAACCTGCCAATTATGTCATTGTAGTTTGATTCAACTGTTGATGATATCTGGTCTGCTTTGACATCTATCTCCGCTATGTCATGTTGTATTCCAGATATTACTCCATTTTCTCCATCCAACACATCCAACCTACTTTCGTTACTTGATACAGTCAATGATATTTCGTCAACTGTCTGTTTGATCTCACTATACTTTTGGTCGTATTTGTTATCCAATGCAATGATCGAATCAACTAAGTCCTTTTGTACAGTAAACAAAGATCCTGAAAATAAGTTTACATTGACTATAGTATTGTCAATAGTCTGGTATTCTGTACCATTGTTCTTCAATAGCTTGACAACGTAATATGATGGCTGGTTGGCACTTGTAGCATCAAACCAGTCTGTCATTGTATCACTATATCTCCAATATCCAGCACCTGTCTTACCACCATTTTGCCATTGTGAAGGTAACAATGTCCTTGTCTTTGATGATATCATGCTTCCATTAGCAGCATAGCATTCAACACGTAATCTCATATCACTTGTTGGTTGTACGTATACACCATCTGTACCAATGATGTGGTATATACCATATCTTAGGTCAACTGTCAATGTCTTTGTTGAATCCACCTGGCATAGTTCAATATCCTTGAACAACTTGTATACCTCTGCATCTGTACCTTCAATCTTTGACACTACATTTACACTAACATACCCACTTGCGTTTCCTCTATTTTGTGTCATGATAGTAGCAACAATTGAACTAGCGGATGTAAGTTCAACATATTCACTTGTCTTAGATATTGTACATTCCATTTGGTCACCATTCACTACACCAGTAAATGTTATTCCGCCCAATGTCTGAGTTCCAGCTCTTAAAGTAAATGTTTGTCCAAATATACGCAATGTTGATGTATTCAGCCACAATGATGGTGCAACAATCAAGTCATCGCTATCGTACATCTTTATCTTAAGAGTATTGATAGGACTAAAGTCATATACTCTGTTAAGTTCATCAGATATCAATATAATGTCATATACTCTACCATCATTGTTACGTTCTATTTCAACGTGTGGTACACCAGTGTCAATAGATGACAACTGGTCAGCAATATAGTCTTGTACTGTCTGTCCTGATTCAACTCTTAACTCACCAATTATCTCACCACCTCTAGCATCAAACTTAGTAAAACGGAAATTTGACAAATCCTTAAAGTCATTGATTCCCTTATAGTGAGCAAACAATGGTGCTTTTAGTCCAGTGTCTAATATGTTTGAATATGCACTTAGCCATATTGCAGACCTACGTTCCTCTCTGTCACTTGTTGTAGTATCTAACTTATAGTGACCAAGCATTGATACATCATTACCAATCTGTTTGTCTTTAGTTGATGAATTGATAATGATTGAACTAGCATCCTTATAGTTGGTGTTCAGTATGATGAAATGGCTATCTACATCTGTATCTTCTGCTCCATAGTCATGCTTTACCGGCTGTCCTGGTGTTTCTGTCAAGTCATTGTTATTGTCATTGTTTGTTGACGCAACCAGATACCACCAATAGTTGTTCCTTACATCTATGTTTACACCAGATCTTGCTTCATTGAAATTGGCACTGATTGCCATGTCATCAATTACCCATCCATTTGATATGTTCCTGTCATTGTCAGTTGCCTTAAACCATAAGCAAGGCATTCCAGTCAATTGCTCACCTCTGTACATACAATCCTCAAAGGTAATGTCATTGATAGTGAAGCCATCAGCTGGTGACAATATGACTGAACCACCAACTGACCTTATCTTATCGACTACAAGTTCCCAGAAATGTGCAGTACCAGTAACCTCTAAGTCTTTAGTTGTTATCTTTTCACTGTTGTTGATATTAGTCGTATTCAAATTACCATCAATATCTACATTGTCATTGAACTTAGCTGTACCATCAACTGTCAATCTGTTTGACACATCTAATTCAGATGTAGTAACAGAATCAGCACTTATTGTACCTCCGTCAATTTCAGTGATTGTGGCTATTCCTGTAACGTTGATTTTGTCTGTGTTTACTGTGTCACTTACATTTATAGTAGTCACATTGCTAGTAGTTGCATTCAATATGTTAGTTGTTATAGTATTAGAATTGTATATATTGTCACTATGCAACTCTGTCGTATTTATGTTGTTAGCAGTAACAGAATTTGGGTGTATGTCAGTACCATCAATACTTATAGACTTTGTATCACTGTTTACGACTGAACTACCCTTGACAATAGTATTACCGCCGCCACTATATCCACCTGACTTCTTTTTCTGTAATGCAGAGATTATTTCTATCATATTTTTGTAAACATTTTTTTCTTATTCATATTCAATTGCAGTGATAGTCTCACTGTTATATTTCAAGTCCATGTTATCACCTTTCATAAGGAAGTTCTTGTTTGGGAAGAACCTGAATGTAAAACGAGCATTGAACGGATAGTTTCTTCTTTTAACCGTTGATGTAACAATATGTCTTGGCTTGCAATATT
>Ga0247610_10008222_pt1 | contig 10625 bp, 9 predicted proteins | sample 174DNAGHGhighgp2_FD_193483 | JGI IMG/M metagenome (GOLD analysis project Ga0247610, IMG submission 193483) | Sheep rumen microbial communities from Palmerston North, Manawatu-Wanganui, New Zealand - 1742 DNA GHGhigh gp2 | ecosystem: Host-associated > Mammals > Digestive system > Stomach > Rumen ... | reverse complement strand
AATGTTCTTTTTGTTGCCAATTACTTCCTCCAGCTTCTTTTTTGCGTATGTATCAACTTCTGGTGTCGGTACTACGTATTTCTCATATAACGAAGCGAATTCATTATGGAAATCATCATTCATGGGAGTATTGAATCCAATCTCCACACCCTCTGGGAATGGCAAAGAACTACTTTTTATGATGTTCTTGCTTTTGCTGATGTCTTGCAGGTTGTAGCCTCCCGGTTGTTGGAAATATAGTTCCCATGCGTTTGTATTAGTATCGTTGTTATCCGATAACTGACTTTTGAAGTTCTGCATGTCTACAACTGGGATAAATCCTTTTTGGTAGGCATAACATATATGGCAGAATACGGACTTTACTATTGCGAATAGTCCGGCAGTGGGATAGTGGACACCTATCACATAAAATGTCTTGTCTGGATTCTCGCTACCGTATGAATATCTACGTTGGCGATGCGTGTATTTATTGATTCGTTCTTTTACACCAAGATATTGACCATACGTCCAATACAAAGGCTTGTAAATGATTGGAACCTTCTTGATAAATTCTTTTATGATGCTCATTTATTTATCTTTTCCAAATTGACAATTCTTCGTTCTATGCCAAATTTAGCATAGTATTGTGAAGTTATTTCTTTACCATTTGTTTTTGGCTGGTTTCCGGTGAACGTTATATTATAAACCTCTGTTTCAGGGAAGAGTTTCTTTATGTTGTAAAGTGCAGAAGATGTAAAGCCATAAACAGCCTTTGGATAATCTTTCTCTTCAAGAAGCATCATCTCAACAGAAATTTTCGACATACGGAGTTTAACCTTCTTCTCTTGGCACATAGCTTCGAGATCTCCCATCATTGTTTCCCTGCCATGAGGGACATATATTAATGGTTCATCAGGGAATTTAGTTCTTAGTTCGTGCATCAAGTTCTGCAAAACAATCATGAATTTTTCAACAGGAATGCACTCAAAATCACAATAGTCCTTAATGCATGTACCAATAATATATATGCTCTTGACAGTTGATTTTGACTTCTGTTGTAGGGCCAAGGAATGAAAACCATTGATTATTGGAATATGCCTGTCATCCTTTAAGTCCTCATAGACGGTATAGAAAAATCTGTCGAAGTCAATCCTGCGAATTTTGCTTATCAGTTCGTAATAAGGTCGTAGCTTGCTGCTCAATTGGAACATTCCATTGAAGAATTGTATGGTGGCAATACCATCGTCAAGATAAACCAGAGTTCCACCATCAGAAATATAACGGAAAGCCTTGAATATTAGTAACTCATTATTGCAGTCACCGATGAAAGCTACTTTAAATTTGTTCTTGTTTGGCAACAAAGCTTTGAATCGTTCAGTTTTTGTTATCTTGAAATTAACGCTTTCTATTTCGTATGCAATATGATACTTCTCCAGCAGTGTTACAATCTGTCCTTTTCTGGGTATTTCATTTTCACTAAGGCATAACAATACACGATAGTCGGTTATTTCAAATGCGTGAATAGCCTCTATCATGCATAAAGCCTGGAACGAAGAACCACTTAGGCAGAATATCGCTGGTTGTCCCTTTAGCAATCCTTTAAAGTCTGGCATACCTTGTTTTTTAATTTTTCTAAATCTTCGTTTATCAATTGCTTCAGTTCGGGGTAAACTTCCATCAACTTCTCCAAAGCAGTGTCGTTCTTGTCATAAACATTATCTGACCATAGTGATTTGTTATTGACGATGAATACTCCTTCAAAGACAAATATATTATCCTCTACGACTCTTATTCTTGTGTGTTGCAGAATTGCCATTGCCCAAAACCAAATGTCATCAACGCTGGGAGCCATCGACATGAATTTTTCACGATCACAAATATCTTTATACAGGCAATGAGGAGGGTAGAGTACTCCTCCTGTGCCAGTTAGATGCCAACAATACGATGGCTCTTGTGGAGCAAAAATCTGTGTGCCCCAATCTATATATTTGTTTATATTGCCATCTGTTGCAGTCACCTGAAGCACGCGGTGTGCATGTATGAGTGTTGGCTCCTTTAGATAGGAGTTGTACAATCTCTCCAGCCACTCTGGTGGATACCATACATCATCATCCACGGTGACAATAATGTCATCAGGAAACTCTTCAAGTGAAGGTATGAGCTTAGTATATGATCGGATATCCTTACACCATTTTATTGTAAGTCCAAATTGCGTCAATCTAAGCAAACGTTTTGGTAGGTCTTTCTCCTTGTTTGGAAATTTATCATCACCCAACCATAGCACCACCATGTTAGCTTTCTTCTTTTGAAGAAGAATACTCTCTATTGTATAACTTACGGTCTTAATTCTTGCAGGGAAACTCGTAAGCGATACAATTAGTCTTGGAGAATCACTGGCAGGTTCTATGCCGATGGCGTTCACCTTATGATAATAGGCTGGCTTCGGTCGTACAAACTGATAGCACCAGCGGAAAAAAATATTGTTTTTGATACTCATGTGATTTAAATTATCTACGTTTATATAAACTCAGTTTATTTTATTCTCAATAGTATTATAGTTCTTTATTCGTGTTGTGGAATATATACACGATAATATTGCTTTTCTATGTGAATATAACCTAAAGAACTAAGAAGTTTTTCAGTATTTACATGCTTTTCAGTATCAATTATTGTAACTTTGTGAGCACTGGAATATTCTTTTAAATCATTTAAAGCTTTACCATTAGAATCTTTAGAGGATATATCCCATTCTGATGTTATAGGCCATTTGTTATTTGCCAAACTCATGTAATATGACCACCATCCCCAAAAAACTACATCTGTATATTTTATTTTTAATCTATTATATTCATATTGCATATCAGACATTCTGTTGTAATCTTGTTTGCCAAAGAATACATAATTCAAATTGTCTGATATTATACCTCCGTTTATTACATTAATAGTTCCTTCATTATAATAATTATGGTTAAGTTTTTTATATTGGCTATATAGTGTTGATAAAATCAAAGCATAACAAAGACACAAAAATATTAATCTCATGGGGTTGATGTGTTTTTTATTTGGGTGTATGCTAGGTGTATTTATGGCTATAAAAGGTAGAAATGCTATTGACATATATTCGTGGATAAAACCAAAATCAGATCCTGTAGATGCCAACATAGATGCAAATACAATAGCAAATCCTATAGCAATATTTGATTTGTTAAAATTACTATCTCGTAAATAAAGTATTAAAATGGCTATAAATAAAGTGCCGTATAGTTGTGGAATTGGATGATAGAATATTAGTGACAATGTATAATTAAATAAATGTATGGTTGGATTATTTCCTGATGGCGGACAGTGAAAAATGCAAAATACTGATAAAGCTAGGCATATAAACGAAGCAATAAAGAATATCTTTTTCTTTCTTTTATTCCAAAGAGAAAATAGAATAAATGGTAGTAATATTACTATAGAGTATATTGTATCACAAAAAACGCTTTGTATACATGCTATAAATAATTGCTTTATACTATGACTGCCAGAAGAGGTGCTTTTTAAACTGTTACTTAAATCATAAAAATACGATTGAATATCTCCACTTGTTAACGATATTAGTATAAAAAAAGTAATTAATGGCAAAAAAAAAATTGTTATTTTGTGTTTTATGTTATTTGATAGACACATAACGGCTAAAGTAATAACAGGATATACAAATAGACTGGGGAATCTTACATATGCTATAAAAGACAAACATATTGATATGATAATTATCCACAAAAATCTTTTGCTTTTATGATATTTTATAAGACTTGTAAGTGCTATTGATAAAAAGAAATATACTAGTCTTGGTGGTTCACATCCAATTCTATTTGATGCTGTTAGTACAAGTAATACTGCAACTATAAGATAACTTCGGCGTTGATTAAAATTTAGAAGACAAAAAAAAGGTATAAAAAGTATCGTCAAATTAAGCAACCAATGAAACTTCTGCCACATCCAATATGAATTCCCAAATAATATGTATAAAGGTTTGTAAAGCAACATAGTGCCTGATATCATAGGATACTCTTTATAATTACTATTGCTACAAAGATGCATATAATACATATAGTCGTGATTACTAATATCGATCATTCCTCCAGAAGAATATATAAATGTATAGCATATAGTAAATATTAGGGTTGCAACATAAAAATAATGCTTTTTATTTTGCCTTACAGTAAATGTTCCAGGAACTGTCATATTATTTGGTGTTTTATGCTTGTGTATAAAAGTCTTCTATCGCATTTGCAATTTTCTCTACTTCCTCATCCTTCAATTCATAGAACATAGGCAGACGTACCAGACTGTCAGCGAAGCGGTCGCAATTTGGAAGTTCTGGAATGCTGTCGGAATGATCCTTATAATATCCGCTAAGGTGCAAGCTGAGATAATGGAATACGGCAAGGATGCCATTCTCTTTGAGATATGCTAGCAACTTAGTTCGTTCGTCAAGATTACGACATACGAAATAGAACATATGGGCATTATTGGTAGCATATTCTGGTATGTCAGGAAGTTGGATGAATCCTTTTGCTGCAACGTCTTTTAGTCCTGCATAGTACATCTTCCAGATTTCCTTTCTACGATTCTGTATGTCGTCAAGGTGTTCAAGTTGTGCCAACATGAATGCGGAGTTGATTTCTGAAGGCAAGAAAGATGAACCGGTATCCACCCATCCATATTTGTTCACCATACCACGGAAGAACTCAGCACGATTGGTTCCCTTTTCCCAGATTATTTCAGCTCTGCGTATAAATCGCTCGTCGTTGATTACAAGCAATCCGCCTTCACCTCCAGCAGTTATGTTCTTTGTTTCATGGAATGAAAAGCATCCGAGATGACCAATACCGCCCAATGGACAAATTTGCCCCCCTCGTATATAAAATGAGTCTATTGCTTGAGCTGCATCCTCTACGACAAGTATGTTATGTCGATTGGCAATCTCCATAATCTTATCCATGTCACAAGCAACACCTGCATAGTGGACAGGAACGATAACCTTTGTCTTTTCTGTAATAAGACTTTCTAATTTGTCTGCATCAATGTTTGGATTATTGTCATAGCTGTCTGCGAAGATAATCTTGGCCCCTTGTCGTACAAAAGCCAAAGCTGAAGATACAAAGGTATATGAAGGTACTATCACTTCATCTCCAGGCTGTACATCGCATAGGATGGCAGCCATCTCCAGCGCATCCGTGCACGATGTTGTCATCAAACACTTTTTGAAACCATAACGTGTTTCAAAGAACTCTTGGCATTTTTTTGTGAATACTCCGTTTCCGGACAGTTTGCCAGTGTATACTGCCTGATATATGTAGTGGGCTTCCTTGCCCGTAAGGAATGGTTTGTTGAATGGTATCATAGTTATATGTGTTTTACAAATACGTATGTTTGTTGTAATAGTTGAAAATTCAGTCTGTTATATAGCTTTACTACAGGAATGTTGTTCGATGATATGCTTGTAACTTCATGAGCGATATTCAGAGAATTCTTCTTTATATACATCATTGGAGATGCTGGCGTGAGAATTCCTAATCCTTTACCTTGGTATTGCTTGTAAAGTCCGTTTAAGATTAGGTCAATTGTGTCGCCATCAGTTTTTATAAGCATAAAGCCAATGTGCTCATTCTTATAGATGACTTTAACCAGTTGAGATCTTTTACTTTCATATTCTGATGTCAGCCAGTTGATATATCGCTGACAAGCAATATCTTCTCCAAATTTAGGGTCGAGTGAAATACGATCGGTGGAGAACATTCCTGGGCGTAGATTTGAGACTGCTTGCATAAAATCGCCGTCGTTGTCGATAGGTTCGTAGGAAGTGTCACTATATAGATGGGCGACCTTTGAGAAATCAAAATCATGTAGGCTTATACCAACATTCATTTGAGTCTCAAGGCACACGAATCCCATGTCAGAGAGTCCAATGTTGAATGCTGGAATGTCCATAGGGACTTTCACTACAGCATATTCATAATTTGATATGCTTTGTTTGATTAGATCTCGGCTGAAGATATCTTCTTTTCCGACGGATATTTCAACAGTCTTTTTGTTGAGATTCTTTACTTCCCAAGTACAATCTATAACTTTCATTTAAAGATAGAAAACAATTATTCCACAAATGATAAATACTATTGCAAGAGAAGTTCTCTTGGAGAACTTTTCTTGTAAAAAAACAAGAGATAGTAGTGGTACAAATATATATCCTAACGCCTCTAATATAGGAAGGTCTTTGACCTTTACTCCGTGGGCTAAGGCTATTATATTGATTACTACAGAACAGAAGAATATTCCGTATGCAAAGATGACGCGCTTGTTCAGCATTTCGGTAATCTTTGAGGAATGTTCCACCTGTGCACTTTTCTTTAGGAGTATCTGCGAGCATGAAGAAAGGAACACTCCTACTGCTACCACTATGTAAAATGTTAATGTTCCCATCCCAAAATTATAATTCCAGCTACAATTAATAATGCTCCAATGATGTTATTTGCTGTAATGGTTTCATGGAAGATTATATAGGCAAAGAACATCCCGTAAAGCACTGTAATGCTCTTGAACATAAATGCCGTAGTCAGTGGAATATGTTTCAGAATCTGTTGCCATAAGCAAGCGTAGATTCCTAATATACCAATGGTGCATGCAAAATACACACCTGAAGTTATGATGCTATCTTCTCCTGAAGACAACTTCATGAATATGTTTGCACTGGAATATACTAAGAAAACCAGTAGCAGTGAGATTATGTGTATTAAAGAGAGCTTCTGCTGCATTATTCCATATTTAGCTTTTCACGTATTATGTACAATGGTCGTTCCTTTGTCTTATCAAAGATTTTTCCGATATATATTCCCGTCATGCCTATAAGCATAATCATGATACCTCCCAACAACCACATTGAGATGACCATTGTTGTGAATCCATCGACTGCTATGCCCCCAGATAGGTATCTGATAAGATAAAATAGAGCGATTATTATAGATATTATGACAACAATAAAGCCGAATTGCAACATAAGACGTAATGGCTTGTTGGAGAAAGCAACCATGTTATCCGATGCAACAGAAAGTAGGCGTCTGAGGGAATAGGTTGATTTACCCTCTGCTCGTTCTGAGTGTTCTACAGGTAAGTATCCAATGTTGAATCCTACCCATTTTACCATGATAGGAAACCAACGAACACTATCACCCATTGACAATACTGCATTAATAACCTTACGGGAATAAATTCCGAAATTACCAACAGTCTTATCTTGTTCCTGGTCTGTTAGGAAGGCGAATGTGGCGTTGAAAAGAGTTGACGACAGTCGTTTGAGAAACTTGTCTTTCCTTTCTATTCGTTGTGCAAAAACAGTATCAAAACCTTCCTGCGCTTTGTTATATAGATTTGGAATTTCTTCTGGCCGGTCTTGTAGGTCACAGTCCATAACTGTCATCCATTCCCCTGTGGATTCTGTCAAGCCTGCGGTTATTGCATAGTGTTGCCCGAAATTGCGTGACAGGTTTATTCCCTTTACTTTCTTGTCTCGACCGCAAATCTCTTTGATCTTTGTCCATGAGTTATCTGGTGAACAGTCGTTCACCAGAATAATCTCGTAGTCGTTTGTAAAGGTTTCAACTGATTCTTCAATTCGTGATACAAGCTCCTCGAGCATCTTCTCTCCTTTATAGATTGGCGATACTATTGATAGTTTCATGATTACGCTTTTGTATTATATTCTTTCATTGGTGAGAATTAGTGGATTTTGCATCAAATAGTTAAAGCAATCCAGTACTTATTCTGTCAAAAATACTAAGATTTTACTCTTGTCAGATGGATAATTAGAGTTATTTGCTTTAAGCAAAAATATATAGGGAAAGCATGGTCAAACATAATATACCATTTCTTTCTCGCAGGATTCTCGTTCATCAATTCTATAATATATTTGTTCTGACGATAATTCGGGAACAACTTCTTTAGTTTTTTCTTCTGGGATTTGTATGTCTTGAATATTTCTTTCGCAGAATATCTGAAGTCCATCATTGACAGTATTACATTGACATAGGCAAGCACGAAATATTGATATTCTATATAAAGGGCGTTTTTTTCAAACAGTTTCCTTTTTTTCAGATCTTCAATCTTTTGGTCTTCCAACCATATTCTGTCAATTATACCTTTAGGATTATGTGTCGTAGATGACTCATTCATGCGGTAGAAATATAAGTCTTCATCTACAAAACCTAATTTGTTGACTAACAACTTGAATATCTGCCATGTATAGTTATCTTCATACATTCGATGTTCTGGAAACCATAGTTGATTGTCTTCTATGAATTCCCTTTTCACAAGGAATTCCCACACACTTCCCCCTCGAATGTACATTCTATCTTCAGGACTCAATATTTCACCATCTAGCAATTGCGCTTCTTTCCTAAAAGACTCATAGGCATTAACGAATCCTTGATGTTCATCCCATATCTTGTGATAACATCTTACTGCATCATAGTCTGGACGAGAGATTATCTTGTTGTATAATTTTTCATACATCGTCCTGTCCACAAAATCATCGCTATCACAAAATGCGATATATTTTCCTCTTGATGCACGAATTCCAGTGTTTCTGGCTCCACCTTGACGACGGTTCTCTCCCTGAGCAATCACCCGCATTTGTGGATACATCTTTTCCTTTGCATGTAGATACTCCAAAGTGTCGTCAGTAGAACCATCATCCACAAACACAAATTCAATATCTTTTAATGTTTGGTTGGCAAGTGATTCAATACACTTGTCAAGATATTCTTTCTTGGTGTTATAGACAGGAACGATGATACTTACAGAAGGATTAGACATATTATAGATGTAACTGGAGAATTGAAATACTTATTTAACTAAAGATTCAATAATGTAATCAATGGATTTTCGTTGGAATAATTGCAATCTCTCGTATACAGTGTCATAATTAATATCTTTCAAATTATTGACATCATCAAGTGTCTTAACCATTCGATTACCAATCCCTAGCATATCAAATAATGATGTATAACGAGCAGTTCCTCGGTCCTTGTTGGAATACAGATAGAATTGCTTACGGTAGATAATACTAAAGACACAAGCATGAAATGAGTCCGTAAGTACCATTTTTGCCTGTTCAAATCCGTTTAGCCATAATTCTACAGGATATTGAATAAGTTTCTTAAGTGGGCGTTGCTGATTCCATTCATTTAGTGCTTGGTATGAAAATGGTGTTAGCTTTCTGCTTTCTGCTATATCTTCTGCGAGTTGTTGGTTCTCTTTATTGCAGTCTAAAATATATAAATATAATTCACCTTTGTGTGTTGTGGCACCATCGTTTTTTTTATTATCGACCAATTTTTGATAATCTTCCTTAGCAAGAAGTAGAGTTGGATCAAGTACATGCTTAGCTTTAACATTAAAAATTTTTTTACAAATGTCTAAACCTGAAGATTCACGTGTTGTAACAAGATTAAAATCTTTAATGGCTTCACGACATATTTTAGTGGTTTCGGCATCACCTTCCCAGTTGTCGGTCCCAAAGGATGCTGCATAGGCAATTCGTTTCACTTGCCATCCTTTTGTGAAAAACAAAAACATGTCCTGAATTCTTTCATTATTATAACGACAACGCCATGTTTGGTCGCTACCAACAATATATGCATCGTAATCGCTTTCTTTTATTTCTTTTCTCAGATTTCGATGCTCCATGCGTTGAATATATTGATCTATGAACTTAAATGTGTTAGTACCTAATATTCGCGTTTCCTTGTCTTGAATCCATTCTGCTGAGATAATAACTTCATGATGTCCTCTTATATATCTTGTTATGATATGACGAAAAATTAAAAATAAATATTGCCACCATCGCTGGCAAAGGTAACGAGGTGGGTCAAGCGTAACAACCTCATGCCCCATCCTCCTAAGTACTGTTTGTAGGGCATAGTTTTGGAGTATTCCTCCGAAATTATATCGTAGTGGTTGAGTCAGTATTGCTATGCGCATATATGCTGAATTTATTATTTAGTACAAAAACTAATATAGAGCGAATATAGTTTTTGTTTAATCCTTATTAAAAGAGAAGGCCTAAAAATTATTTCAACAATCTTGCTGAGAGTTTTATTGGAAAAGTTTAAATATTTAAAACACTGTTTACGTTTTTGAGGTTCTGCAACAGAACTAATATAGCTGGGGTTACTTGCTATGGCGTCTTCAAAAGTAACCTCTAGCAATTTGAGAGGCAATGACTGTATTACTTGATTCCCTTTTTCGTTATTAACCATCATGAGACCGACACCGCGTTCGTCATCAAAGTTAGGATAGCATTTTTCTATTCCCCAAAAATCTGCAATAGTTAAATCGCTTTGGCTTTTGCCATTTTTTGCAGGACATTGATAACATGAAGGACGTAGTATGAGATTGCGAAGAAATAACTGCATATACGGATCCTCATTGAATATATGTGAGAGCGAAACTGTATTTTTCTTGCCATCGGCCGAGGTCTTGGCAAGGGTGAGAGCGAAACTGAATTTTTTCCAGCCTGTCCGTTTGTCCCTGAAATTGATGCTCTCAAATGCATTGTCGTCTGGCAGACAAGGAGCATCATTTTCAGGGTCTTGTGGAATAAG
>Ga0247610_10008219_pt1 | contig 10629 bp, 4 predicted proteins | sample 174DNAGHGhighgp2_FD_193483 | JGI IMG/M metagenome (GOLD analysis project Ga0247610, IMG submission 193483) | Sheep rumen microbial communities from Palmerston North, Manawatu-Wanganui, New Zealand - 1742 DNA GHGhigh gp2 | ecosystem: Host-associated > Mammals > Digestive system > Stomach > Rumen ... | reverse complement strand
GGTACGGAAATCCAGATTGACCCCGTAGGATTCGGTGTACAACCCACGACAGACTACAACCAGTTTCCCAAGGCCAACATTATCCTCATCACCCATGAGCATAAGGATCACTTCGACCGTGAGGCTATCACCTGCGTGCGCACACCAGCCACCGCCATCTACTCTAATACAGCCGTCTATAACATGTTCCGCAACAGCATCCCGATGAACAACGGCGACAGCATCATCTTTGCGTCTGACATCAAGATCGAGGCCGTTCCTGCCTACAACTACACGGAAGGTCGTACACAGTTCCATCCCAAAGGTCGTGACAACGGTTATATCCTAACCCTCGACGGATTGCGCATCTACATTGCCGGCGACACAGAGGACATCCCCGAGATGGAAGCCATCAAGGATATCGATATTGCTTTCCTGCCCTGCAATCAGCCCTACACAATGACAGTCGATCAGCTGGTGAAGGCAGCAAAGACCATCAAGCCCAAGGTGCTCTTCCCCTACCACTATAGTCAGACACCAGTCTCCCAGATCGTCATGAAACTGGCAGGCAGTGGCATCGATGTCCGCATCCGCGATTATCAATAAAGAAAAAAATCGAGCACTACTGCTCGATTTTTTTTATCTCCTTGTCGCCTGGTTTGAAGAGGAGGCCTGAGCATTTCTTGGCATCAGCCTTATAAGCCTTCAATTCTATTTTGTTCCAATTAATCTGATCTGTACGCTGAGCCAGAGGCGCATGCGGAATCAGACTACCGTCACGCACCAGGATAACAGCCGGAATCTTGCCGACCTTGATCGTCTGGTAGCCCCCTTCATACACCTCACCACTCTGGTAGTCTATCCACTTACCCTTGGGCAGATAGACATCACGGCTGTTGCCACTCTCCAAGAGCGGTGCCACGAGAATTTGCGAACCGAACATATACTCATCCTCCACAAGCCAGGCACCCTTGTCCTGCGGGAACTCCACGAGCAAGGCACGTACCATCGGCAATCCGCGCTCTGAACAATCCTTCGCCTGGGCATACACATAGGGCATCAGCTTATATTTCATCTCAGCACACTCACGGAAAGCCTTTGTGAACGACTCAGAAATCAGCCAGGGTTCCGTAGGAGGCGCACCGTGGGCACGGGTATGAGAGCTGAGGAAGCCGAAGGGCAGCCAACGACGATAGATATCCTCTGGCGAGGCTGTCACGAATCCACCCATATCATGACTCCAGAACGAGAAGCCACTCAAGCCGAAACTCAGACCGCCACGCAGGTCACCTAACATACCTATATTATTAGTAGCCGCATCACCACCCCAGTGGAGGGCGTAGCGCTGAGAGCCTGCCCATGCCGAGCGCGCCCAGATGATGCCCTCACCAGGATGCGAGCGCTCTACCACTTCCCAAAGGGCTTTGTTATAACGCAACGGATAGAGGTTATGCTCATACAGACCACCCTTACCGCTATGGTAGAAACCGTTATAAGGCGCTGCCTCACCGAAGTCGCACTTGATGGTCGAGACGCCCTGTTTCATCAGGCCCTCAATCTTCTCTTGATACCAGCTGACGGTCGCCGGATTCGAGAAGTCAAGAATAGCATCCTCAACAGGCATGCCTCCCATTGCATTCACCACATGCAGCCCCTTTTCGATGATCTCAGGGAAGAAACGGTTCTTCGGGGTGAAATAAGGCAACTGCCACAGACAGGTGTGGAAGCCGTCCTTCGACAACTGCTTCAGCATTCCTACAGGATCCTTGAAGCGCTCTTTGGCAAACTCATAGTCGCACTGCCAGTCTACACCAAACCAACCTGTATCGAAGTGAATCACATCCGATGGAATCTTATGTGCCCGCAACTGACGGGCAATCTCCAAACCCTCATCCTGCGAGAAATAGGTGATGCGGCTCATCCACGTGCCAAAGCTCCATAGGGGCAGCATCGGACTCTTACCCGTGATGTTCGTATATTCATCCAGGATGTCCTTCGGCTCTCCGAAGAAGATGAAGAAGTCCATCATCTCGTCGGCCATAAACAGCCGCTGGGCACCTATATACGAATTGCCGAAGTCGCAGGTCACTGGGGCCGAGGTGTGCATGAAGATGCCATAGCCGCGATTCGAGAAATAAAACGGCACCGGCTTGTACATGCCGTCGGTCTCCGGCCCCTGAGGGTCTGTCACAGAGAGATGCACTTTCTGCCCCACCTTGTTGAGCGACGTAAATGACTCACCGCAGCCGTAGATCCGCTCGCCCGGCGACAGCAGGAACACAGGATTGATACTCCGTGAATTGTCAGAACCTCTCTTAATAAACGAGAATGGCAACAGTTTCACCTGCGTCGAGTCATTATCGATCAAATGTCTGGTTTGCGTCAGCACCTTCCCCTTTGCATCCTTGATCACGATGCGAAAAGGATATTTCTGTATCTCGATGCTGCCATTAGCCGATGAATATGTAATAACGTCCCGCGAATCACGAAGACTGACCCCTGTGATAGTAGCGGAGCGAAAATCATGGAGTCTGTCCCCGTGATTCGCCTTGAAGGCCTCGCAGAACATCACATCGTCAGCATCCTTGTCCTTCGGCTCTATAGGTGTTGTCAGCATCCTGATCCTCGCCGTTCTTGGCGAAATCCAATCAATCTTAATTTTCAGCTCCGGGTCGTTCTCATACGCTGCATCCGGAAAGTCGAGCATTTGCATCCGCACAGGCCAGTAGCCATTCAGGTTAAATGCCTGTCGCGGACTCAACCGATAGCGTTTCCACTGTACCAGTCCCTCACCTTTCGAGAAGCTCACCAGCGAGTCAGCTAGGAAATACGTATTCGACAGATCATAGAAATCCGTCGACATATCCTTTTGCATACACTGCAGGTACTGGATGCCCGCATTCGTCTGGATCTGCGCACTCACCGTCATCGCGCCCCAAAGCGCACAAACGGCACTAAGCAATCTTTTCTTCATCATCGTTAGTTTATAAGTTCTATGGTGCAAATTTACAATAAATATCCGAGATTATAAACCAATCGAGATAAAAACTTACACAGATGACCCCGAAAAGCAGCGATTGGTCATGGGGACAGGTTGCCTGGGGCTGCTATCTGCCCAGGAACCTGTCCCCATGACCACCCATTCTTTGTTCAGAAATAAAAGCGTAATCCGCCTAGGATATCAGCCCTGCGGATGCCGTAGAATTCGTCCTTGTTTACTTTAAATCCATCAGGTTCTTTAAGGCTCATCGTGAAGGCATTTACCCTGATACCGATGCCGATATTCTTAGAACACATATACTCCAGACCCAGACCGCTTTTGGCTGCAAATCCACCTTCGCTATACGACAGGCCCCACTTTGACTCCTTATAGTTGCCATAGCCGAGGCTTAGCATACAGTCAAAACGCCACTTCTCTCCAAGCTTTAGTCCCAAAGCAACACTAGGGCCTATGTAAAACAAATCCACATCGAAACCTTCATCAAACGAGGTATGAAAATAGTTGAAGTCAGCACCTACTCCTAACAGATTCCAGAAGTGCTGGTAGGAAAGATCTGCCGAAAAACCGCCTTTGTCTTTGTATTCGCGCCTGGGTGTGACGATCTTGGATGTAACGATTCCATAGCCAAAGTTAGCATTAAAGACGTTTTTTGGATTATTAATCGCTCGCTCATATCGCGAAATCTGCTCTCTTGTCAAATTGGCCAACTCAGTATCCTTATTCAACTCCGCTTTCTGGATAGCACTCACTGCATCGATGTTGACTAACGAGTCAGGCAACAGAAGCATACTACCCCAAATGCGATGGCAGCTCGATGTCCATACGCTAGGTTCCTTGTGTTCATCAATACGTAAGGCATTACCACCACTTTCTGCCGTTTTCTTCACTGCCAGAGAGAGCATGGTGCCATAAAGACATTTATAAGCCGGCGTCATACCACCATCTGTCACTCTCACCGTGCCGATGACCTTGGCCTCAGCAGGCACCTGTTCACCCTGTTCATACACCAGCACAGAGTCAGCCTGCCGTGCTGGATAATGTTCTGTTAATTCGGCAATGACTCTCGGAGCGGTCTGGCATCCGGATATTACGAACGACACAAATGTCATCAGCAGCGCAGCGCCCATCCATGAAGTAAAACCCTTTTTCATACGCATTTCCTGTTAATCTTTATTATATATATAACGCTTGTGATGCAGGAATCATGCACGATAGACGACACATTTAACATTATTTATCACACTTACTTTATGAACCTTAACTGTTATTATTAAAACTCTTAACTGATAAGCCAGTCTCGCTACTATAGTGGGTAAGACTGGGCAACAGACCAGTTCAGTTTTCGTTTTTTTGTATAAGAAAAGCGGGCCCTAATGAAGGCTCGCTTTTCTTACTGAACACGGAATGGTTACCTGATTTATTGGGCATCGTACTCGATGACATCGGGCAGAAGCGTAGGCGACTTGGCTGTGACGGAGCCTTTGCCCGACACCACAACGATACACTTACCGTGGAAGGCTTTGCGCTCAGGAGCCGTGAAACGTTCCAATGACGTCTGACAACCATTGTCGGTTCCGAGAATACGACCACCCTCACTGATGAAATAGATCTGATCGTCGGCCCAGGGACAGAGGTTGCCGTCCTTATCGACCACCTCAGCCGTAATGAACGTAGTGTTCTTGCCCTGATAGTCTTTCGAGAGACGGATCTTGGCAGGTGCACCAGCCGTGCGGATGGTCTGCTCGCCCACCACCTTGCCGTCCTTGCGGGCTACCACCTTCACCTCACCGGGATCGAAAATGACACGCCAGCCTACATGATACTCACTGTTCATACGCGTGGTGGTGTTATGGCTGGCATAGCGGCCTTCAGGATTCTCGCCTGTCTTACGGCGCACGCCCTGACTCTTACCGTTGATGAAAAGCTCCACCTCGTCGGCATTGTTATAGTAGCACCACATATCGATCTCGTCGCCAGGCACCCAGTTCCAGTGTGGGAAGAGGTGCAGCACGGGCTTCTGAGTCCACTCGCTCTGATACATATAATAGGTATCCTTGGGGAAGCCGGCCAGGTCGATAAGGCCAAAGTAACTGGAGCGTGCAGGGAAGCCGTAAGGAGTAGGCTCGCCGATATAGTCCCAGCCTGTCCAGATATACTGTCCGCCTACGAAGTCGTTGTGTTTCACCACATCCCATGTCTCTTCATGCGTAGAGCTCCATGAAGCATGGAAGTTGTCATAGGAAGAGCACATATACGAGGGATCGGTATAAGGCATCCACCACTCCTGAGGCGCCCAGGTGACCTCGTCGGAAGGCATCTTATAGTAGCCGCGCGTCTGCAGGGCCGACACACTCTCCGAGAAGATGAAGGGTTTACCGGCGAAGTTCTTCGGCACATCCTTCACCCACTGGTGATGATAGTTAAAGCCGATGATGTCGATGGCACCACTCTTGAAGAGGTGGTTGTTGGGCGACGGTTCGTTACAGCCTGCGAGAACCGGACGTCCTGAGGGGTCGTTGCGTTTGACGATATCGGCAAGGTGCTTCGTCAGAATGGAGTTGGCACTCAGCTCACCATCCTTCGCCAAAGTGGAGGCATCGCGGGCCGCATTCAACAGGAGATTAGCCTGTTCGAGGGTGAGTTCGTCGCGGTCGTTGCTCGACCACTGCTCAAGCACCTCGTTGCCGATAGACCACATGAGGATGCAGGGGTGATTACGGTCGCGCACCACAAGGTCGGTAAGGTCGCGCTCGTGCCACTCATCGAAGAAGCGTGCGTAGTCGTTCTGTGTCTTCTTGCGTCGCCACATGTCGAACGATTCATCCATCACGATGAGCCCCATCGTGTCGCACATGTTCAACAGCTCAGGGGCCGGTGGATTATGGGAGGAGCGGATGGAGTTCACACCCATTGCCTTCAGCTTGGTGAGTTTACGGTGGAGAGCATCCTCGTTGAGGGCTGCACCCAGACAACCGAAGTCGTGATGCTCGCAGACACCATTAATCTTGAAGTTCTTGCCATTGAGCCAGAAGCCCGTCTGAGGATCGAACCTGAAGCTGCGGAAACCTGTGGTGGTCTCGTAGGTATCAACCACTTTGCCAGAGACTTTCACTTGCGTGCGTACCTTATATATATTAGGCTGCTCGCAGCTCCACAACATCGGTTTGGCAACAGTGATAGTAGATTTCAGACCTTTCGACTTGCCGACCACCTTGCCCTGAGGGTCGATGAGGGTGTTTTCGACCGTGCCCTGTCCCACGAGTGTAACCTCGATGTCGAGACGACCTTTTCCCTTGACAACAGAAGAGCTGGCAGAGACGCCCCAATGAGCCACATGCACGGGAGCCGTCTTGGTGAGCCAGACGTGGCGATAGATGCCGCAACCGGAGTACCAACGGGAATTGGGCTGGTCGGAGTTATCCACGCGTACTGCAACCACATTGTCACCCTTCTTCAAATAAGGGGTGATGTCGTATTCAAAACTCGAATAGCCATAAGGCCGATGCCCTACTTCCTTTCCATTGACATAGACAGTGGAGTTCATATACACGCCGTCGAACCCGATGAAGAATTTTGAATTCATTCCTAGTTCTTCGTTATCGTTAATAAAGAAGTGCTTGCGATACCAGCCGATGCCACCAGGGAGGGCTCCCCCACCCGCACCGCTGGGATTGCTGACGTAGAAGTCGCCCTCAATGGCCCAATCGTGGGGAACGTCAAGGAGGCGCCACTTGCTATCGTCGAAGTCGGGCTTGGACATATTAACGGAATCGCCGAGGTTAAAGCGCCAGTTCTTATCGAAACACTGTCTGTCTCTTGCCTGCGCGGCAGAAATTCCGCACAGAACACAAATCAAAAATATAAATCTTTTCATAATCTTAATTTCAGTGGACAGTGGACAGTGGATAGTGGACAGTTATGATTACCTTTGCTATCAGCATGTTTCACCATTACTTTTTCCATTAGCATACATATCATAACTGTCCACTGTCAACTGTCAACTATTATTGTTTACTATTCACCACAACTTATACTAACGGCCTTGCCAGTATAGTTGACGAGCTTGCCCTCTGGGTTCTCGAGGTTCAGAGGCTTGGCGCTATCCTTAGAGATGAGTACGACATTGAACTGACGGTTCTTCAGCATACCAGGGAACTGCCCCTTGCGAGCAGAGAAAGAAACGGTCTTTGCAGCATCGTCGTAAGTGATGTCGATAGTAGCGTATTTACCCTTCTCGTAGTTGTAGTTAGTGCCTTCGTCCTCGTAGAGTTGGAACTGGCCATTCTGACCGGCATAGACATAGAGATTGATCAGCTCAGCAGGCTTCTCGTCGCTCCACTCCATCTCTGGACCGAAGGGGATGATGGCACCCTCGCGCACGAAGACAGGAATCTGCTCATAGGGAGCATCGACCACCAGGCGCTGACCGCCCTTGATGTATTCGTTGGTATAGAGGTTATACCAGCCACACTGCTCGGGGAAATAGACCGAGCGATTGCGGGCCTTGTAATAACCTACGGGACAAGCCATGAGAGCAGGACCGAACATCCACTGGTTGCCGATATTCTCCACCTCCTTGTCACCGTTGAAGTCCATCACCAACGGGCGCATCAGGGTGTAGTCCTTGAAATGGGCCCAGCCTGCCATTGAATAGAGGTAAGGCATGAGGCGATAGCGCAGACGGTCGTAATAAACGAATGACTTGTAAGCAGGATGATTATCTGGCGCAATGTTCCATATCTCGCGCAACGGCCACTGACCATGCGAGCGGAACAGCGGGATAAAGGTGCCAAACTGATTCCAACGCGTCTGCAGCTCGCGCCACTCTTTCAGATCCTCATTTTCCTGTCCGGAGCGGTCGAAGAGCTGTTGGGCTGCCACGTAGCGGTTCTCCACACAGAAACCGCCCTGATCCATTCCCCAGAAGGGAATACCAGAAATGGAGTAGTTGAGTCCTGCTGTCATCTGGGCACGCATATCCTCCCAACGAGTACCGATATCACCACTCCAGGTGGCAGTAGAGAAGCGCTGTTCGCCAGCAAAGCCACTACGGGTAAGCAGGAACACGCGAGGCTCATTCGCCTTGCCCTTCCACACTGAGCGCTGACCATTATAGATGGCATCGGCATTCACCGTGCTGTAGGCATTGAAATACTCGGTAGAGGTGCCTAAGGCTGTAGGGCCAGAGAGTGCCTTGCGATACCACATCGGGGTGCAGTCGCGCACATTGGGCTCTGAGGCATCCATCCACCAGGCATCGACGGTTGAATATTGACCATTGACCATTGACCATTTGCCCTTGGTCGTAGACAAGCCACTATACAGATTGTCGTCCATCTGGCGCCAGAACATCTTACGGGCACCGGCATCGTAAGCATCATAGAAACCATTCGTATAGCCAGGACCTACCCAGTCGTGAATATCGTCGGTAGGCGACTGGATATACATCCAGCCCTTGGCATCGAGTTCCTTGTAGTTATCAGTATTGACATAGAACTTAGGCCATACAGAGATCATAAAGCGCCCGTGCATCTGATGCACATTATCGAGCATCTGCTGAGGATTGGAATAGCGCGAAGCCTCGAACTTGTGAGAGCCCCACTGATCCTCAGGCCAGTAGTTCCAGTCCTGCACGATATTGTCGATAGGGATATGGCGCTTGCGGAACTCTGCCAATGTGCCTTCGATTTCATCCTGTGTCTTATAGCGCTCGCGACTCTGCCAGAAGCCCAGCACCCATTTGGGATAAAGGCTGGCCTTGCCAGTGAGGGTGCGATAACCGGAAACCACCTGGTCGAGGTTCTCGCCAGCAATGAAGTAATAGTCCATATCCTTGGCCATCTCACTCCAGACAGAAAGTTTGCCACGCTCTTCATCACTACGAGGTTCGGCGACACGCAGGCCACAATAAGCCTCGCCACCATCGGGCTGCCACTCGATACGCAGTTGGACACGCTTTTTCTTCTCCATCGTCACCTCAAACTTATAGGCGTTAGGATTCCAGGAGGTGCGCCAGCGCTCGGGCACCACTTCCTTACCATCGATATAAACCTTGATGTATCCGGAATAGTACAAAATGAACTGATAGTTGACAGTAGAGAGTGAAGAATTATGAGGTAAGAGTGAAGAGTTATGATTACCTTCAGGGCGGGAATTACCCACAGCAGAGTAATCATAACTCTTAATTCTTACTTCTTCGTTCTTAACTTCACAGTCCTCTGCACACTGTCCACTGCAGCATTTAGGCTCAATAAAACCTTCATAGACAACGTTTGCACCGCCAAGCTGGAAACCTTTCGGGAAGTTCTTAATGCCACCATTATCTGTCTTGAGGGCAATGGCAGACTTCTCGGGCGTACCATATTCATAATAGATGCTATCCTCATTGCGCACCAATTTCTTGCCTGCACGATCGATATAGGTGCCTGTTAAATGTCCCTTATTACCTTGTTTGTCATAGAGACGGAAAGCTCGGTTCAGCTGGAGATAGTCATTCGGATTGCCAAAGCGACAATAGCTGTAGCTATCCCACAACAGGCCGTAGTTCTTATTCGACAACACAAAGGGGATGCTCACTTTGGTATTATACTGGAAGAGGTCCTCGTTCTTACCCTTCATATTAAACTCCTCACTCTGGTGCTGACCTAAGCCATAGAAAGCCTCATCGTCAGGCGAGTCGAACTTCATTTGCCAAGAGAGTCCATGCTTCTGTTCTTCAGGCACCGTATAGCCGGTCTTCATACCCAGTTCGCGCTCAGGCACCGTGAAGTCCCAGAACTTCTTACCATCCTTGGCCTCCTTGAGCAACTGTTTGCCTGCAGCATCAAAGAAAGTAACCTCGCCAGTAGCCTTTGACACCACCGCCTTTACATTTCTGGCCTTTACCACTACCGTCTCGCCTTCCTCGCTCACCGAGTAGGAGCCTTTGGCAGGAGCCTTCTGTGGCACAATCATCAGTGAAGCAGGCTTCTCGGGCAACGCTTCCTTTGAAGTGGCACGTACCCGGATGATGTTGTCGTTCATCACCTCCAGCCGGATGACTTTTGCCTGACCGTTGTCAGGACAGATAGTTACATAGTTTCCATTAGTTTTCACATCAGCTGCCATCAACATTCCTGTTGCCATCATGGCAGACATCATACAAAAAAGTTTCTTCATGTTATTTGTAATTGTTATTCATCTTCTATGATTACAGCCTCCTCAATATCCGGATTCCCCACAGGCAGCGAGATGGTGAACACCGTTCCACCGCCAGGATTATCCTCGGCCTTGATAGTTCCGTGATGTGCGTCCACAATCTGCTTCACCTTGTCGAGTCCGAGATTCTCCTTTTCATCGCCAAGGAAGGGTTCGAACATGTGCGGTTTATGTTCATCGGGAATGCCGATACCATTGTCGGCAAACAACAGGGCGACACGCTCCTCCGACGGTTTAAGCACCGTCACCTGAACCTTGCAGGTGGAAGGGCCGAACTTCAACGAGTTGGCCAGCAATATCTCAAGGGCATGGCGGAACAGCGACTCGTCGAAAGCCATGGGGATAGAGTCGAGTGACGAGCCGAAGGTAAGCTTCAGTTTCTTGTCTTCCGGTGACTTGTAATTGTCGCAGAAGCCTTTCACAAAGGCCACGATGTCACTTTCGCTGCGATG
>Ga0247610_10008218_pt1 | contig 10630 bp, 11 predicted proteins | sample 174DNAGHGhighgp2_FD_193483 | JGI IMG/M metagenome (GOLD analysis project Ga0247610, IMG submission 193483) | Sheep rumen microbial communities from Palmerston North, Manawatu-Wanganui, New Zealand - 1742 DNA GHGhigh gp2 | ecosystem: Host-associated > Mammals > Digestive system > Stomach > Rumen... | reverse complement strand
CCTCCCCCGCTTACAAATACCGCGATATTCTTCACTCTCCATCAAAGATCACACTGTGATCTCCCTCCTCAACTGTTCCGATCCTCACCGCGTCTATTCCGTTTTCCCGAAGGATCCGCACTGCACGGTCGGCATCTTCCCTGCCGGTGATCACTGCCATGCCGATCCCCATATTGAAGGTATTGTACATGTCATGATCGGAAATGCCTCCCTTCTTCTGAATCAGGGAGAAGATCGGCGGGATCTTCCAGGCCCCTTTCTGAATCCGTGCGCTCAGGGTTTCGCCGAATGCCCGCGGCAGGTTTTCATAGAATCCCCCGCCCGTAATATGGGCAAGCGAATGGACCGGAACCTGCTCCAGAAGCTTCAGTACCGGCTTTACGTAGATCACGGTCGGCGTAAGCAGAGTCTCTCCCAGCGGCCTTCCAAGTTCAGCTTCATAGGCGGAAAGATCACAGTGCTCAATATCGAATACCTTGCGGACCAGCGAGAATCCATTGGAATGCACGCCGCTTGAAGGAAGACCGATGATGACATCTCCCGCCTGAACGGAAGCCTTGTCGATTATCCTTTCCTCATCCGCAATTCCCACCGTAAATCCCGCCAGATCATATTCATCTTCCGGCATCAGGCCCGGATGTTCCGCGGTTTCTCCGCCGATCAGCGCGCAGCCGGCCTGTACACAGCCTTCGCTCACTCCTTTGACAATCTGCGCGATTTTTTCCGGAACATTCTTTCCGCAGGCAATATAATCCAGAAAAAACAGAGGCTTTGCGCCGGCGCAGATCACATCATTGACGCACATGGCCACACAGTCAATGCCGACGGTATCATGACGGTCCATCAGAAACGCCAGCTTGATCTTGGTCCCCACGCCGTCCGTTCCGGATACCAGAACCGGCTTTTTCATCCCGGAAATCTCCGGCGCAAACAGACCTCCGAACCCGCCGATGGAATCCAGAACACCGGGGATTTTTGTCTTTGCGACATGTTCCTTCATGAGCTCAACAGATTCATAACCGGCTGTCACATCCACGCCTGCCGCTTTATAGCTGTCACTGTAGCTTTTACCCATATGTCCTCCAATGCCTTTCTTTTCAGAGCCGAGCTCTTACAGTTTTTCCACTTCCGCCTGCAGAGCGGCGTCCTTTGCCAGAACCGCGTCATGCATGGCTGCCTTTTCCTTCTTCAGAACCTCCGCAAGAGAATCATCTTCAACCGCGAGGATTTCCGCGGCGAGCATGGCCGCATTCTTCGCCCCGTCAATACCGACCGATGCGACCGGGATTCCCGGAGGCATCATGACCGTTGTATAAAGCGCGTCCATCCCCTGAAGTGTCGCTCCAAGCGGAACGCCGATCACCGGCAGGGTGGTCTTTGCGGCAAGTGCTCCGGCAAGTGCCGCGCTCATTCCCGCCCCGGCTATCAGAACCCCGAAGCCGTTCTCTCTTGCGGTTTCCGCAAAACGTCCGGCCTCCTCGGGCGTACGATGGGCAGAATATACGTGCACCTCAAAAGGAATTCCGAATCCCTTCAGCGTCACGGCCGCCTTTTTCATCACGGACCAGTCACTGTCCGACCCCATAATAATCGCTGCTTTTTTCATGGCTCTCCTCCTGAAATCAAAAAAAGCCTGCGGTCACAAAAGCGATCACAGGCAGTCAGCTGCTGTTCTCTCAAAAATGCCGCGGTTCATACCGGCAAAGGTTTTCAACAGTTTGTGTGTTCTGTACAGGTACATCACAATTACTGCCCCTTTCCGCCTCACTGGGCATCCAATCCTTAAAGGAACAGGGTTATCGTACTGAATTTACTCCCGGTTGTAAAGGAATAGTTATGGCATTTTTCTTTCAGGCGCCGCTTTCCTTATATTAGGAACACTTTTCATGAGTGAAGCCGCGCTGCTTCTTCCCCTTCCAAAAGGCAGAATCCTGTTGCCGCAAAAAGCACATGTCTGTTCATGAACTGCCATTGCTGAACGGATCCGCTGTTTTCTATACTGAAAAAACCGAACAAAAATGCGGAGGATTTCTTCCATGAAAATACATGCTTTGCCTGTGACTGTCATACTGGCGGTATTCCTGTCGCTTTCTGCCTGCAGTCCGGGGGATCATATGATCGGTCCCCGTTCGGAAACTGCCTGGAAGGAATGGAACAGACAGCAGGAAGCTCTGAAGGAAACCTGGGGCGACACGGAAGTATATGCCTATATCCAGACCATCCTTAAGGATCTCAGTGAGATCAATGCCAATGTGGTTTTCCACGATGATTTTTCCGTTGATTCCGATGGGGAGGACCAACGGCGGCTGAAGCAGCTGTATGAGGACATGAAGTACAGCAGAACCCTTACGCTCCAGGAATTCCACGAAAAACTGAAAGATTCCAGTCTCAGATATGCCGTCGGCGGAAATACAGATCTTGAATCCATCTCAGAATCATCTGACGGCAGTTATGCGGTTACGCTGCTGTATTATCCAAACGCCGACTCCATGATGGCAGTCAGTCTTACGGTATTTCCGGATTCCGGCGGCTCCTTCCGGACGGAATTCTGAAAACAACGCTCCTGCAGGTTCAGGGAAAAGAAGAACCATCTGTATTCAGAAAGAGAGGTATGCCATGTACTGTGATCACTGCGGTCGGCAGATTCCCGATCAGGCACTGTTCTGCCCCGGGTGCGGGGAAAAAATCATCCGGATGGACTCGAAGTCTTTGGCCCGTGCTGAAAAAAGCGCGCAAATGGTCACAGAGAATATTCAGCTGTGCCCGGATGGCATCTATCGCTGGAGCTATGAATATGACATGCTGAAAAACCCGGTGATTCTCGGCACCGTGATGAAGGTGATGGGAATTTCCTTCGGCGCTGTTTTTCTGGTTGTCCTGATTTCCGATCTTCTGCAGGGAAGCGGTTCTTTGGCGGCCATGGTCCGGATGTTTCTGATTCTGGCAGCGGTCTTCCTTGTCATCACGCTTCTTTCGTATCTGATTGTCGCTGCGATGTATGGATGGAAGTATCAGGTTCTGTTTGAAATGAGCGAAACAGAGGTGTCACATATTCAGATGCCAAAGCAGTTCAGCAAAGCCGAAGCGCTTGGCTGGCTCACTGCCCTCGCAGGTGCCGCTTCCGGAACCACCGGCATGACCGCAGCCGGCCTGTCAGCGGCAGCCCGCTCCGTGATGACCACGGAATTCAGCAAAGTAAAATCCATAAGGGTGCGCAGGAATCATCATACGATTCATGTCGATCAGGGTCTCGACAGAAATCAGGTCTATGCCGAAGACAGGGACTTTGATTTTGTCAGGGAATTCATCATCAGCCGCTGTCCTGATGCGAAAGTCAGCTGAACAGAAAAAGCAGCCGGATCGAGGTACTGCCGCATCTGACTGCCTTTTATTGTGTTTTTCAGGAAGAAATCAGCGTCCGAAATCATCCTGTACCCGGACTACATCATCAAGATGTGGAGTGGAAACCTCGATGAACACTGCATCCTCCAGCGCCGTCACCCGGTGCTTTGCCAGCGGTTTTTCGTGCCAGCACTCCCCGGGACCGTATTCCCTTGTCACAAGGACGCCGTTTTCATCATCCTCTTCCACCGATACCCGGCCATTCAGCAGGTAACTGTGTTCTTCCTTCTGATTATGATACTGAAGCGAACAGCGGCTTCCCTTCTTCAGAAAGATTTCCTTCATTGCATACTGATCCGTTACCGCAATCCATTTTTCATAGCCCCAGGGCTTTTCCACAAATTTCACCAGTTCCTGTTTCATATCCTTACTCCATGTTTGCGTGGCGGCCGAACATCGTATCGCTGTCAAGACCAAGCTTCTCCATCAGAATCATGATCACGATATCAAGATAGATGCCTTCGCTCTGTTCAAACAGCGATCCCATCGGCTGAATGGATTTCACACTTCCCTGTACCGCGGATTTGGGTGAAACACCCGGAATCTCGATGACCACATCCGCAAGCTCACCGATCGGAGAATTCGGATTGATCGTTATCAGGGCTACTTTGGCTCCGACCTCCTTTGCCTTATTGGCATGATTGACCAGGGATTTGGTAGAACCGCTGCCGCTGCAGATCACCAGCAGACCCTTGTCAGTGATATTCGGCGTACAGGTTTCTCCCACCATATAGGAGGTTCTTCCCATATGCATGAGCCGCATCGCGAAGCCGCGGATCTGAAATCCGCTTCTTCCGGCTCCGGCGCAGAAGATTTCATCTGCTTCAAGAAGCAGGGAAACAAACGCTTCCGTGGCATTCACATCAATCGCACCGAGCGTCTGCTCGAGTTCCTTTGTGACAACTGCCGCGTATTCTCTGTTGTTCATTCTGTTCCTCCTTCCTGTTTCAGATGTTTCTTCAGTTCCTTTGCGGTCGCCGCCCTGTCCGCCGCATTGCAGATAAAGCCGCCGACCACAATGATCTCCGCGCCTTCATCAACAATCGCATCGATGGTATTCAGCTTGACGCCTCCCGCCACTGCCGGCCTGGCGTTTTTTATCACCCGGTTGAGAACCCGCAGCTCATCCAGCGGATCTTTTCCGGTTTTCTGAACATCAAAGGCTGTATGCACACAGATATAATCCACACCCATGGCATCGATTTCCTTTGCTCTTTCCGCAAGATCCGGTACCTCAATCATGTCCACCATGACCTTTTTTCCATGCCGTCTCGCGCTTTTTACAACCCCTTCAATGGTCGCGTTGTTGGAAACACCGAGCACCGTGCAGATATCCGCACCGGCCTCAAAGCATTTGTCAGCCTCATATTCCCCGGCGTCCATGATCTTCACATCCGCCAGCACCTCAATCTCCGGGAATTTTTCCTTGAATACCCGTACCGGCTTCATTCCTTCCTCAATCACAAACGGTGTGCCGACCTCGGCAATATCAATACTTCCTCTGGTTTCCTCAAGCAGTGTGAGGCACTCTTCCAGCGTCAGCGTATCCAGTGCTGCCTGCAGCTTCATATCTGTCTCTTCCTCCATCTTTCCGTCTCAAGAATAATCTCTGCCTTCTGCATTCACAACCAAAATTCTCTTTTTCCAAAAAGGAAACGGGGGGTATTTTTCCCGCGTTTTATGTTTGAAAGGCCTGAAGCCAGCAAATACCTGCCGCAGAGAGATTCCGGAAGTGATTGAAATTTCTCAGGACAGTCTCTTCATTATCTGAATCAGCTGTTCGATCTCTCTTTCTCCAGTTGCCCAGCTGGTGGCCAGACGGATCACGGTATGCTTTTCATCAAACGGTTCCCAGTAACTGCAGACCACATCCTCCTGCAGCTTTTCATATTTCCCGTTTTCAATGATGAGAAAGATCTGATTGGTCGATGTTTCAAACAGAAACCGCCAGCCCTGATCCACCAGAGCTTTCCGCAGTGTGTCTGCCATCCGCAGCGCCCGTCTGCCAAGCCGCTCATACAGGCCGCCGTCAAACAGGGTATCAAAGGAAACTCCTGCCAGCCTTCCCTTGGCAAGAAGCGCACCATGCTGCTTGATGACAGTAAAGAAATGGGGAATCAGCTGCGGCTTTGCAATCACCAGGGCCTCACCGATCACGGCGCCGCACTTCGTTCCGCCGATATAGAAGACATCGCACAGCCTGCCAAGATCCGCAAGGCTGACGGTATTCTCCTCACTCGCCAGCGCATAGGCAAGACGGGCACCGTCCACGTAGAGCTTCAGGCCGTAGGTATCGCAGATTCCGCGCAGTTCCGTGAGTTCTCCAAGTGAATACAGGGTTCCGTATTCCGTCGGCTGGGAAATATAGATCATACCCGGAAACACCATATGATCATGGTTTCCATCCTGATAAAAGGCTTTCAGCCATGCCGCAAGGATATCAGCCCGGATCTTTCCGTTTTCTCCGGCAACTGTAAGCACCTTATGTCCGCCGAATTCGATCGCTCCTGCCTCATGCATTGCAATATGTCCGGTATCGGCCGCGATCACTCCTTCATATCCTCTCAGAAGTCCGTCGATCACAGTCGCGTTGGTCTGCGTTCCGCCGCTCAGGAAATAGATCTCAGCCTCCGGTATCCCGATTGCTTCGCGGATTCTGGTCCTGGCAGATTCCGAATAGGGATCCTGTCCGTATCCAGCAGTCGGTGTCCGGTTGGTTTCCTGAAGACGGACAAGGATTTCATCCGCCATGCCTTCCTGATAATCTGACGCAAAATACAGTTTTTCTTCTCTCATAGTTTCATACCCTTTCTCCTCCATCATACCTGTTTTCCTTCCTGACTGCCCGCTCTTCCTCCTGATCCTCCGGCATTCCGATGCAATCCCGTTGCGAACACTGCCTGAAAGATTTATCCTTCTTTATATTAAGAAATTCAGAACGGATGACCTGCATGCAGGTCATCTTCCAAGGAGGTCTATGAGAAAAGCACTTCGTTACCTCAAGCCATACTGGCTTTCCGTACTCGCGGTCATTGCCCTGATCTTCGGCCAGGTGCAGTGTGAGCTTGCTCTTCCGGACTACATGTCCGGAATTGTCACCTACGGTATTCAGTACGGAGGAATTACCGACACCGTTCCCGCTGCCCTGCGTTTATCCACCTATGAACACATGGAACTGTTCCTGTCACCGGAAAACAGAACCGTTCTTTCGGACGCGTATGAACAGAAACCGGTTGGAACTGCACCGGAATATCCATTGAATCAGAGCGAACCCATCTATGTTCTGAGAAATCAGACAGACCCGCGCCAGGAGGCACTGCAGAAGTCCTTTCTGATCACCGGCATGCTGGAAAACCCGGAGATTCTGAAAGCTTCCGGATTCTCCTCTTCCGAGCAGTTCTATGCCGCAGCCGCAGACAATCCGATGCTTGCGGAACAGATCAAGGCCGCTGCTGAGGAAAAGACCGGTCAGTATACCGATGACAATCTTCTCGGGGCAGTGCGCATTCTTATGAAACAGGAATATGCCGCCCTCGGCGTCAATACCGAAAGGATGCAGAACCGGTACATTCTGAATGAAGGAATGGTGATGCTGCTGATCACACTTGTCGGAAGCCTCTGCGCAGTAGGTTCCTCCTTTCTTGCCTCAAGAACAGCAACCGGAGCCTGCCGCACCATGCGTTCCGATGTATTCCGACGGGTTGAATCCTTCTCCAGTGAGGAATTCAGCCGCTTCTCAACCGCTTCTTTGATTACCCGGACAACGAATGACATTCAGCAGGTTCAGATGGTCATGACCATGCTCCTTCGGATTGTGCTGTTTGCCCCGTTCATGGGTCTTACCTCTCTGTTCAAGGTCATGCGCTATGGCGATATGGTCTGGATTCTTTCCTGGGTGCTGCTGGCCATTGTCATTCTTCTGCTTGCCGCTTTTGTTACAACCATGCCGAAATTCCGTATCATTCAGAAACTGGTTGACCGGCTGAATCTTGTCATAAGAGAACAGCTGTCCGGCATTCTTGTCATCCGTGCCTTCATCAATGAAGAGACGGAGGAAAAACGCTTTGATGAAGCAAACCGTGATATCACCCGCATCAACATCTTCGTCAACCGTGCCCTTGCGACCATCATGCCGGCCATGACATTCCTGATGAGTTTCATTTCGGTTCTGATCATCTGGTTCGGAAGCCGGCAGATTGATCTCGGCACCATGCAGATCGGTGACATGATGGCGTTCCTGCAGTATGCCATGCATGTGCTGATGTCCTTCATGTTCATCGCCATGATCTTTATCATGATTCCCCGCTCAAGCGTCAGTGCCCGGCGGATCTTCGAAGTTCTGGAAACCGAACCGGCAATTGTCGATCCTGATCAGCCGGAAACGCTTCCCGAAGGCAATCAGCCCATTGTCTTCCACGATGTCTCATTCCGCTATCCAAAGGCTGAGGAATATGTACTCAAGCATATCAGCTTCGAGGCAAAGCCCGGGGAGACGGTTGCCTTTATCGGCTCCACCGGCTCCGGCAAAAGCACACTGGTCAATCTGATCCCCCGATTCTTTGACGTTACGGAAGGCCGCATCACCTTCGGGGACATCGACATCCGCAGCCTGAAACAGAAGGATCTCCGGGAGAGGATCGGATATATCCCCCAGAAGGCAGTTCTGTTTTCCGGAACCGTGGAAAGCAACCTGCGCTATGCGGATGAAAACGCGGATGAAGACAGGATCCGGAATGCCCTCGAGGTTTCTCAGGCCGCAGAATTCGTAGACCGCATGCCAAACGGAATTCAGGAGCCGATCGCCCAGGGAGGAACCAATGTTTCCGGCGGCCAGAAACAGCGTCTGTCCATCGCAAGAGCCCTTACGAGAAACGCCCAGGTCTACATTTTCGACGACACCTTCTCCGCCCTTGACTACGCAACGGACGCACGCCTTCGCAGCGCCCTTGATCAGATGATCCAGAAAACAAAATCAACGGTTCTGATTGTCGCTCAGCGGATCAGTACAATCCGTGGGGCAGATCGGATCATCGTTCTCGACAAGGGAGAGATCACCGGCATGGGAACCCATGATGAGCTGATGAAAACCTGCTCGGTCTATCAGGAAATTGCTTACTCCCAGTTAAGCCAGGAGGAACTCGCATGAGTCAGAACAGAAGAAACCAGGGCGGCCCGCACGGCCGCGGCATGATGGCAGGCGACAAGGCAAAGGATTTCAGAGGCAGTATCTTCAAGCTGCTGCGCTATCTGAAGCCATACCGCTTTCAGCTGCTGATTATCATCCTCTTTTCCATCGCATCCACTGTCTTCTCCATCATCGGGCCGCGGATTCTCGGCACCGCCACAACAACCCTGGCGGAAGGGCTCGCGGCGAAATACACGAATACCGGAGTCATTGATTTCAATAAAATTATTTCGATCCTGAAAATCCTTACCGTGATCTATGTGCTGTCGATGCTGTTTTCCTATATTCAGGGATGGATGATGGCAGGCGTCACCCAGAACGTGACGTACAGCCTCCGAAAGGAAATCAGTCAGAAGATCAACCGGCTTCCCCTGAGTTACTTTGACAGACAGACACATGGCGAAGTCCTTTCCCGCGTCACCAACGACGTCGATACCGTCTCCCAGTCCCTGAACCAGTCTATCCAGCAGATTTTCACTTCTCTTGTCACTGTATGCGGCGTTCTGTACATGATGATAAGAATCTCGTGGCAGCTGACCCTGATGGCTCTGGTCGTTGTGCCTCTGTCCGGCATGGCCGCCGCCGCGGTTGTGAAAAGAAGCCAGCCGTTCTTCAAGGCACAGCAGTCCACACTCGGAGCAGTCAACGGCCATATCGAAGAAATGTACGGCGGTCATATTGTCATGAAGGCATTCAGCGGGGAAGAACGTTCGGTAAAGGAGTTTGACCGGCTGAATGAACAGCTCTACAATGCCGGCTGGAAAGCACAGTTCATGAGCGGTCTCATGCAGCCGATCACCGGCTTCATCGGAAACATCGGTTATGTCGGATGCTGTGTGCTGGGCGGATATCTTTCCATTCACAACGGTCTTGCGATCGGTGACATCCAGGCATTCATTCAGTATGTCCGTTCCTTCAACCAGCCGATCACCCAGACCGCGCAGATGATGAATGTGCTGCAGAGCACCGCAGCTGCGGCAGAGCGGGTATTTGAGTTCCTCGAGGAAAAGGAAGAAGAACCGGATCCGGTCAGCCCTTCTTCCATACGGGATGAAACCGGGGCTCTGACTGTGAAGGGAAAGGTCACATTTGATCATGTGAGCTTTGGCTACGATCCATCCAACATCATTATTCACGACTTCAGCGCGGATATTCAGCCCGGCCAGCAGATTGCCATAGTCGGTCCGACCGGCGCCGGAAAAACCACCATCGTCAAGCTTCTGATGCGCTTCTATGAAATCAATCAGGGAACGATCCGGATTGACGGCATTGACACCAAAACCCTGACCCGGCATGATCTGCGGGATGCCTTCGGCATGGTGCTTCAGGACGCATGGCTTTCCTCCGGCACCATTATGGAAAACATCCGCTACGGACGCATGGATGCCACCGATGAAGAAGTCATTCAGGCAGCGGACTCTGCTTATGTGGATCACTTCATCCGCACTCTGGAAGATGGATATCAGACCGTGATCAATGAGGAATCCACCAATATCTCGCAGGGTCAGAAACAGCTTCTCACAATCGCCAGGGCTTTCCTCTCCGATCCGAAGATTCTGATTCTGGATGAGGCGACTTCTTCCGTTGATACAAGAACGGAGATCCTGATTCAGAAAGGAATGGAAAATCTCATGAAGGGAAGAACCAGTTTTGTCATTGCTCACCGCCTTTCCACCATCCGAAACGCGGATCTGATTCTGTGCATGGATCACGGAGATATTGTAGAATCAGGTACACACGATGCGCTGCTTGCGAAAAACGGATTCTACGCAAAACTCTACAACTCCCAGTTTGAGAAAGCAGGCGCGTAAGGAAGGAACAGATGATGACTCTGACATGCGATATCCATACTCATACCATTGCCAGCGGCCATGCCTACGGCACGATCCGGGAGATGGCACAGGCCGCGAGTGAAAGAGGACTTTCCCTGCTCGGCCTCAGCGAGCATGGTCCGGGCATCCCGGGAACCTGCGATCCATTCTATTTCAAAGCACTGGATGTAATTCCCCGCACTCTGTATGGCGTGCATATCATCCATGGCTG
>Ga0247610_10008215_pt1 | contig 10632 bp, 6 predicted proteins | sample 174DNAGHGhighgp2_FD_193483 | JGI IMG/M metagenome (GOLD analysis project Ga0247610, IMG submission 193483) | Sheep rumen microbial communities from Palmerston North, Manawatu-Wanganui, New Zealand - 1742 DNA GHGhigh gp2 | ecosystem: Host-associated > Mammals > Digestive system > Stomach > Rumen ... | reverse complement strand
TAAGCCGTCTCCTAACTTATCGCAACTGACAATTTGATAGCCGTATGGAGGTACTTTCACATAATCAGGCAACTGCCAAGCCTTAACGGGCCTATTGCCATCAACCTTAATTCCAATTTTATAATCCGCAAGCGAAATAGAGTCAGGACTGGTATTATAGAGTTCTACCCAAGAATCGGAATACTCACAACGATCATTCCAGAACACATTGACATCCGACTGCATTAATTCATTGATAACCAACGGCTGGCCTTTTGAAGGGATGACAATGATCTGGAAGAACAGGATAAAAAAACATATCCTAAGCATTTGCATCATTTCGAATGATACTTTATCAGTCCCTGCATGGGACTCTGTAGGATGGTGCCGAGCCTGAAGCCTTCGAGGCGGGCAGCCTCCTTGAGTTCATCCTTGAAATACCAGGCGATGCTGCCGACGCACGACACGGGAATTTTACGGTTGCCGTAAGGAGCGATATGGCAGGTGAAGAAGGCACGGAAATTGTCGACGACCAGACTCCGCACGGCGGGTATGTGCACCTGGCTGTGGATGAAGTCGGCCAAGGAACCGAGGAAACGGTTGGCCAGCGGCTGGCGGTAGACCCGGTCGATGATGACCGGCAGCGAAAGCCCCGTCTCCGTCTCGAAATCAGCCTTCAGTTCATCAGGCAGGCGGCCGATGTAGAGGTCATGCAGGAAGTGCTTGCCCAGCACGGCTCCGCTCCCCTCGTCGCCGAGGATATATCCCAGAGCCGGCGTGTTGCGTACGACCTGCTCCCCGTCATAAAGGCAAGAATTAGCGCCCGTTCCTAAGATGCTGGCAATGCCCGACTTACGGCCGCAGAGGGCACGGGCTGCTCCCAGCATGTCGCTATGGGCCTCGACGCTGACCGCTTCAGGCAGTGCCTTGCGGATCAGGGCTGCCATGGGCGCCTCCTGCTCAGGACGCACGCCACTGCCATAGAAATACACACACAAGTCGCCCGAGTCGTAGGGCCGGCAGGCCTCTACGCGGGCACTGACCTCACCCAGCGTGGCTGCGATGAGATCGGACGACTGATGATAGGGATTGAGACCCTGGGTAGTAAAAGTGGACAATACGGAATCCGAGGTGGACAATACGCTCCAGTCGGTCTTCGTGCTGCCGCTGTCGGCTATCACTTTCATAACTATTACATATTACATTACCGCTGCAAAAATAGGAAAAATCCGGCAAACAGAGAAAAGTTTTGCTGATTATTTGTACAAATACGAAAAAAAGTGTACCTTTGCATGGTTTTTGGGAACAGAATTAGACCTATTTTAATATGAAATTGACAAGAAGACTACTCGTATTCGTATTCTGCCTGCTGATGACGGCGGAGGCAGGAGCCGTGCTGAAGGAGAAAGACCTGCAGCAGACGCTGGCTATCCTGAAGACAGAACTGCAGCGCTACAATATGGAACTGAAGGAACGTGCGAACGTTCGAAAACAGCGCAACAAGGCCATCATCCAGGAGTTGGTGAACACCATGAAGCGCGCCGACCAGAACGCGCTGATGCTCTACTCGCAGCAGCAGGAGAACGTGTTCGACCTGACCTATGCCTGCCACGAGGCAACCCAGCAGTATCACGAATTTCACTCGCGCCAGTTGCCTTTCAAGACGTTTCTCTCGCACAACGAACGGGAGATAGCGCGCTACGACAGCCTGATAGGCAGTCTGAGGATCATGCCCGACAGGGTGCTGGGCAAGGCAGGCTCCCAGAAGCGCGACTCATGCGTCATGCTGGCCGAGAGCATCCGGGGGCTGCTGCAGGAGGGTTCAGAACAACTGGAGCGCTACATCACTTACTATGACCGCACGGAGACCCGTCTGAGCGGCCTGAACGACTACGCCCAGAAGCGCTATTCAGACATCAAGCAGAGCGTCTTCATCAACGGCAGTTCAAACTATTTCACGCTGATGTCGCGTTTCAGCCGCAACTGGCACAACCTGAGGGAGGCGATGGAGAAGAAGTACAACCTCTACGCCAATGAGAACTCCGACTGGAGCAGCCAATGGATCCTGGGCACGTTCATCGCCATCGGCGTGTTCGTACTCGTGGCCATCCTGCTCAACCAACTGTTCTTCCGCCTGCTGCTGCCCAAACGCTTCGACACGCCCGAATACCGCAAGAAACGGCCGGCGATCATCATGGCAACGACCACCGTGACCTTCGCGCTGATACAAGGCCTGTTCGTGAACAACACCGGGCAGAATTTCCTCGTGATGGCGTCGACGTTGCTGGTGGAGTATGCGTGGCTGCTGGGCGTGATCCTGATATCACTGCTGCTGCGCGTCGAAGGAGACCAGGTGCGCAGCGCGTTCCGCATCTATTCACCGCTGATCGTGATCGGTTTCATCGTCATCGTGTTCCGCATTGTGCTGGTGCCCAACGAACTGGTGAACATGCTCCTGCCCCCTATCCTACTCTGCTGCGCACTGTGGCAGTGGAGCGTCATCCGGCGACACAACAAGAACATTCCGAGGTCGGACATGTTCTACTCGTATATCTCGCTGACCGTCTTCATCGCTTCCGTCGTTTGTGCATGGTCAGGCTTCACGCTGCTGGCGGTACAGTTGCTCATCTGGTGGATCATGCAGTTGACGTGTGTGCTGACCATCACCTGTGTCAGCCAGTATATCCGCAACTATGCCCAGCGCCACGGGCTGGCAGAGAAACCCGCCACAAAGACGTGGGCCTACCGCCTGGTAGAGCAGGTGGTGATGCCTGTGCTGAGCGTGCTGTCGCTGATGGTGAGCGCGTACTGGGCCGCGAAGGTGTTCAACCTGAACGAACTCTGCTGGCGCATCTTCAACTATCAGTTCATCAACCTGGAGAACCTGAAGGTGTCGATTCTGAAACTGTCGGTCGTCATCTGCCTGTGGTTCCTATTCCGCTGGATTGCCAGCACCATCCTCTCCCTGCTGCGCATGCACTATGTGCATCGTGACCCATCGACGGCAGCCTCTCGCGAAGTGATGGGAAGGAACGTTATCCAGGTGTTCGTCTGGGGCATCTGGCTCATGATCTCCCTCTCCATCCTTAGCATCAGCGTCACCTGGCTCGTCGCCATCTCCGGCGGACTCTCCACAGGTATCGGTTTCGCCTCAAAGGACATCATCGAGAACATCTACTACGGCGCCTCGCTGATGGCCGGACGCATCAAGGTGGGCGACTGGATACAAGTGAACGACACGATGGGCAAGGTGCGCACCATCAGTTACACGTCGACGGTGGTGGACTCGCTGTATGGCGAGGTGATCACCTTCCAGAACTCTCAACTGTTCAAGAGCAATTACAAGAACCTGACCCGCAATCACGGTTATGTGCTGGCAGTGGTGCCCTTCGGCGTGGCCTACGGTTCAAACCTGAAACAGGTGACAGAACTGGTTGAGAAGGCAGTCAACGGCCTTCGCCATACTTGGATGGACCGTTCGAAGGAGGTGAAATGCGTGGTGTCGGAGATGGCCGATTCAAGCGTGAACTTCAAACTGTTCGTCTGGGCAGATGCTCCGAAGAAGTCGTACGTCATCAGCGACGTGCTGAAATGTGTCTATGACACACTCAATGCCAACGGCATCAGCATCCCCTTCCCACAGAGAGACCTACACATCATTAAATAAATGCAAAATTATTTGGTAGTTCAATATAAAATGCGTATTTTTGCAGCATATTTATGAACGATAAAGTCACTATCATCGCTGGACCCTGCGTTATCGAGTCGGCAGAACTGCTCGACACGGTAGCGCGTAAGTTGGTGGAAATCAACACCAAACTGGGCACCGACATCATTTTCAAGGCCTCGTTCGACAAGGCCAACCGCACCAGCATCCACTCCTTCCGGGGCCCGGGTCTGGAGCGCGGATTAATGATGCTGAATGATGTCAAGTCAAAATACGGTCTCAGGCTGCTGACAGACATCCACGAATCCTGGCAGGCCCAGCCTGTGGGCGAGGTGTGCGACGTCATACAGATTCCCGCCTTCCTCTGCCGACAGACAGACCTCATCGCCGCAGCCGCCAAGACAGGGCGTACGGTAAACATCAAGAAGGCACAGTTCCTTTCCGGTCGCGACATGCAGTTCCCCGTGAACAAGGCACTGGAGTCTGGTGCCAAAGAGGTGTGGCTGACGGAACGCGGCAACATGATGGGCTACAACAACCTCGTAGTCGACTTCCGCAACATACCCGATATGCTCGAGATCGTACCGACGGTGATTATGGACTGTACCCATAGCGTGCAGCGCCCTGGTGGTGCTGGCGACAAGACAGGCGGCGACCGCCGCTTCGTGCCTCAGATGGCCCTAGCCGCTAAGGCCTTCGGTGCCACAGGCTATTTTTTCGAGGTGCACCCAGACCCCGACCGTGGTCTGAGCGATGCCGCCAACATGCTGGAACTCGACAAACTGGAGGCCCTGGTAGCGAAGTTAATTAAAGAATAAGAACTCTATCACGACTCAGCAGATTGCACAAATGAACGCAAAGGATTACGCCATACAGTGTTTCAAAGACGAGGCAGCCGCAGTGCTCGGACTGATCGAGAAACTCGACGACAAGTTTGAACAAGCTGTCGAATTAATGTATCATTGCAAAGGCAAGATTATCGTCACTGGCGTAGGCAAGAGCGGCCACATCGGCGCTAAAATCGCCGCCACCCTCTCCTCGACAGGCACGCCCTCGTTTTTCATCAACCCCCTCGACGTGTTTCACGGCGACCTTGGCGTGATGACACCCGACGACGTGGTACTCGCCATCTCGAACTCTGGTCAGACCGACGAGTTGCTGCGTTTCATCCCCATGGTGCTCCACATGCACATCCCCATCATAGGCATGAGCGGCCACCCTGACTCGCTTCTAGCAAAATACTCCACCTGCCACCTGAATATCGGCGTGGATAAAGAAGCCTGTCCGTTGAACCTCGCACCCACCAGTTCGACGATGGCCCAGCTCGCTATGGGCGACGCCCTCGCCATCGCTCTCATCGAGAAGCGCAACTTCCAGCCCAGAGACTTCGCTCAGTTCCATCCCGGCGGCGAACTCGGCAAGCGCCTGCTCACCACCGCCCAAGACGTGATGCGGACGGAAGACATGCCCATCCTGCCACCGGAGATGCATCTGGGCGAGGCCATCATCCTCGTGAGCAAAGGCAAACTCGGACTGGGTATCGCAATGGTCAACGACAAAATCGAAGGCCTCATTACCGACGGAGACATCCGCCGCGCGATGGAGAAATGGCAGGCAGAGTTCTTCGACCGTACTGTCAGCGACATCATGACACGCACGCCGAAGACCGTCAAGGCCGACACGAAGATCACGGAGATTCAGAAGATTATGAACAAGTACAAGGTGCACTCTGTGCTGGTCGTAGACGACGACAACCACCTGCTGGGCGTCGTAGACCACTACTCATGCATGATATAACGACAGGAAAAATATAATGACGATGAAAAAGATAAAGAAACTATTGATCGCATTACTGCTGTTGCTGCCCCTGGCCGTAACAGTCTTTCAGATGTTGCCGATGACAGCAGCACCAAACGACCCCTTGTTCAAGACACTTGATGCTCGCGAAGGTCTCACCTCCAGTCAGGTGAACTGTATCCTCAAGGACTCCAGAGGATACGTCTGGTTTGGTACACCAGCGGGCCTGTATCGTTTTGACGGCTACACCTTCCGCAACTTCCAGAGTGACTCGCAGGACGGTTCCTCGCTGAACGACAGTTACATCAACTCCATCCAGGAGATGCTCGACGGCAACCTGCTCGTCGAGACCTCATCAGGCTACTGCATCTATCACCCGCAGACGGAGACCTTCGAGCGCGACATGAAGCAGACGTTTGCGCGCATGGGTATCGAGACCATCCCCAGCATCGTCTATATCGACCGTCATAAGAACCTCTGGGGCGCGATTCCCAACAAGGGTGTCGTGTGCTACAACCAGCAGCAGCAACTGCTCTATGAGTTCGGCTATACCAACGACGCACAGGGAATTCCTCAGGGTGTGGTCTGTTCGATCAGTGAGTGCAGAGACGGAGCCGTCATCGTGTATGATGACGGAAAACTCGTATGTTGCGATGTGATGCACCAGCAGCATACAGTCTGGGCCACAGAGGCTCTGCCACAGTTGAAGAATCGTCGTACGAAATCGCTGCGTGCCTTCGCCGACCAGATGGACAACATCTGGCTCTACGGACAAGGAACACTGTATATGTATAATAAGAGTGCCACCACGTGGGACACGAATATCGGTCCTTCGCTCGGGCTGACGGGCTACGGTGTAGACAGGAACATCAACGGTATGGCCGGCGACCGCTCGGGCAACATCTGGATTGGCAGCGACCAACTCGGACTGTTGAAAATGGATGTCAACACGCATGCGGTGGAGAGTGTGGTGCCACGCAATATCAATACGAACCCGGGGGAGATCGACAAGATCAGTATCCAAAGTGTCTACGTAGATGATACGAATCTGCTCTGGGTAGGTACGGAGAAATCTGGTGTCGCCTACTGCGGACAGTATATCTACCGCTTTGGAGCCCGCCATTATGGCGATATCACCGCCATCACCCAGGATGCCAGCGGCACCATCTGGTATGGTACCAGCGACAAAGGTGTCATCGGTTTTACAGGCAACCTGGCCAGCATGAAGGTGTCGTGTCTGGCTACCACCCAAGACGGTAGCCTCTGGGTGGGTTCGAAGCGTAACGGACTGACTCGCATCAAGGATGGGACTTCGAAAATCTATTCGTTGGCGACAGACAGTTCAGCCACCCTCATCGACGACCATATCAACGCCCTCTGCACAGATAAGATCGGCAACCTGTGGATTGCCACCAACGGTGGTATGCAGGTCTACAATCCCAAGATGAACACGTTCTCCTCATATACTCGTGAGAACGGCAAATTGACGACCAACAACATCACCAGTCTGTTCTATAACAAGCATGGCAAGACCAACGATCTCTACGTAGGAACTGCCGAGGGTCTGCTCATCCTGAACCTCTCTACCACAGACAAAGTGATGTTGACGGGTAACAAGGCGAATACCAAGTCGTTCACCAACAACTTCATCACCCAGGTGTTGCAAGACTCCCGCGGCCTCATCTGGGTCGGCACACGTGAAGGTCTGAACATCCTGAACCTCGAAAACGACTCACTGAACTACCTGACAGAGAAACAGGGTTTATGCAATAATAATGTATGCGGCATCGCAGAAGATAAGAACCACAACATCTGGGTGACTACCAGCAGTGGTGTGAGCCGCATCGTCGTACAGCGTAACCACGAGGAAGGCACGAACAACTACGGTCTCTACAACTACACCACCGCCGATGGTCTGCAGAGCAACGAGTTCAATCCCGGTGCAATCATCACCCAGCAGAACGGCGACGTGCTGTTAGGAGGTATCTATGGCGTGAACTGGGTGATTGAGAAAAACTCCGACGATACTGACGATTTGCCCCGTGTGATGCTCACTCAACTCTTCATCGGTGAAGAGGAGATCCTGACCGGTCACATGTATCAAGATCGCATCGTTCTGCCACAGGCCCTCAACGAGACGAACAAACTCGAACTGGGACACAATCAAAATACCTTCACCATCAAGTTCGCAGCAGGTAACTACAACCAGAGCGAGCGCCTGCAGTTCATGTACTGGATGGAAGGCAGAGATGAAGACTGGCGCAATGGTAATGCCCTGACTCACGGAGTCACCTTCCGTGATCTGCCAAGCGGCCACTACACCTTACACGTGAAGGCCGTCAGCGCTGAAGGTGCCGTCAGCAACCAAGAGCGTACGCTCGAGATCAACATTGCCCACCACTGGCTCCTGTCCTGGTGGATGCTGCTGGCTTATGCCATCATCCTACTCGTCATCATCTACTTCTGGCGCGTGGGCATCAAGCAGTTGAAAGTCATCAAGGCCCGTAAGAAGGCCGTCATTCGTGAACTCGCCCTGCAGCGGGAAGAGATCAAGGCCGCCAGCGAGGAACTGCGCCAGCCGATGGCTCGAATGACCTCCATTATCGGTAACCTCTCTGAGAAAGAGAAGTCACTGGAGGAGCGTGAACAACTCAACGCCCTCCATTCACAGATGCTGCAGATCATCACACGAGTGAGCGATATGCAGACCAGCCTGGAGCACCCAGAAGAACGGGCCAAGAATGCAGTCCACGATCGTCTCGAACTCAACGGCCGAGGTGAGATCGAACTGCCAGAGATTGTCGGTGAGAGCCTCACCTCTGAGGCTACCATGTCGAGAGCGGCTCTCGACGCTCCGACAATGAAGTTCACTGTCGTCATGATCGACGACAACGACGACTTCCTGAAATTCGCCACTTCACGATTCAAGTATGTCTACAACTTCTTCGCCTACAACAGCACGGAGAAGGCGGCTGCCGACCTGGAGGAGATGCAGTGCGACATCGTCGTCTGCAAGCAGGATATGCCTGGTCTTACAGGTAGTGACCTCTGTAACCAGTTGAAGATGAACCCGAGAACCCAGAAGATCAAGTTCGTGTTGATGACCGAGGGTGTGCTGACACCACAGGATATGCGCTCGCAGAACATCACGCTCTCTGCAGACGACTATCTCTCGAAGCCATTCAACCTGCAGGATGCCACCATGCGCTTCAACAAGATTCTCGGCCTCGGTCCTATCGAGATGAACAGCAACCTCATCGAAGGTGCAGAAACCCGTATGCTCGAAGACCGTAACTCCAGTATGACAACAGCCACTGAGACCATCGACATGGGTGAGTTCGACAAGAGTGTAGACAACGAGACCATCTCGGCAGACGATCCTATGAACCGTGTGGATACGAAGGTCGTCAAGCGCAGCGACAACCAGGTGACTACACAGCAACCCATCTTACAGGAAGAATATGACCAACAGGAGAGCACGCTGTCAGACTTCTCGATGCTCGACGCTATGGATCAGCAACTGCTGAAGAACATCGAGCAGTATGTGATGCAGAACATGAGCCGCGGACAGATCAGTCTCGAGGAGATGTCCAGCGCGATGGGTATGGGACGAGTACCGTTCTTCCACAGAGTGAGGAGCATCACCAATAAGACGCCGGCAGAACTGGTTCGAGATATGCGACTGAAGCACGCCTGCATCCTGCTGAAACGCACGAATATCAATATGAGCGAGTTGGCCACAAATATTGGATTCATGACAGCCGAGAACTTCATCAGCATCTTCAAGGAGAAGTTCGGAATGACGCCACTCGAATACAGACTGAAACACAGGAAATGACACATTTCAGAAGATCAGCAGGAATCATCGCATTCCTGCTGATATCATTGTTTGCACATGCAGAAACCAGTGATTCGCTCATCGTCAGAAAGATGAGCGAATATGGTATTCAGTTCACAAGAGGCAACGAGGTCAGATTGCTGATGTCCGGCAAGGAGAAATTCGCCGACATGTTTGAGGCCATCCGCCAGGCGAAGAGTAGCGTACACCTGGAATATTTCAATTTCAGGAACGACTCCATAGCCGGACTGCTCTTCGACATCCTCAGAGAGAAGAGGAAGGAAGGCGTAGAAGTGCGTGCCGTCTTTGACGGCTTCGGCAACGACTCTAACAACCAGCCGCTGAAGAAGTCGCACCTGAAGGCACTCCACGAAGACAGCATCGAGATCTACGAATTCGACCCCATCCGCTTTCCCTGGGTGAACCACATCTGGCCCCGTGACCATCGTAAGATTGTGGTCATCGACGGCAAGATTGGCTACACAGGGGGTATGAACGTGGCAGACTATTACCTCGTAGGCACAGAACAAGTGGGCGAATGGCGCGATATGCATTGCCGCATTGAGGGACCGGCGGTAAACGAGTTGCAGAGGATCTTTGTCCGTTTCTGGAAAAAAATGACGAAGGAGGACTTGACGGACGAGAAATATTTCCGTGGGACAGAGGCCGGAAACAAAATGGTGGGCATCGCCACCAGAGAGCCACACACGACGAACAAGATCATGCGGCAGTTCTACATCAGTGCCCTCGATCAGGCCAAGGACTCCATAAAGATTGTCAACCCCTATTTCTGCCCCACCTCATCGGTCATCAAAGCCCTGAAGCGCTGCGCTGAACGAGGGGTAAAGATGGACATCATCATGTCGTCGAAGTACGACGTTCCCTTGGTTCCTGACGTTGTGTATTACAATCTCCGCAAACTGATGAAGCGAGGAGCCCGTATCTGGCGCTACCGCCCAGGCTTCCACCACTCGAAGATCATGATGGTCGACGGCCAGTACTGTACTGTTGGCAGTACGAACCTCGATGCCCGCAGTCTGCGCTTCGACTATGAGATCAATGCCCTGATCATCGACAAGGACATCACGCGTCAACTGGATGATAAATTCATTGAAGACACGAAAAAGTGTGACCTCCTGACGGAAGAGGAATATAAGCGCAGTCGCACCAAGTGGCAACGGTTCCGAGGCTGGTTGGGACATCTGCTCACTCCATGGTTGTAATGGTGAAAGGTTGAAACGGTGAAAAGGAATACCATCATATCCATCGCCAAGGGTATCGCCATCATCCTCATGGTCATTGCCCACGCAGAGGCTCCAGGATGGCTGTGCAAGTTCATCTTCGAGTTCCA
>Ga0247610_10008214_pt1 | contig 10634 bp, 7 predicted proteins | sample 174DNAGHGhighgp2_FD_193483 | JGI IMG/M metagenome (GOLD analysis project Ga0247610, IMG submission 193483) | Sheep rumen microbial communities from Palmerston North, Manawatu-Wanganui, New Zealand - 1742 DNA GHGhigh gp2 | ecosystem: Host-associated > Mammals > Digestive system > Stomach > Rumen ... | reverse complement strand
CGGCCCGGATATATATGCTGGACGGAAGACCGTTTCATTACCGACCATTACGGTGATGTGGCGATCCCGAAGGAACTGGCCGGGAGGATCATGAGAGCCGAGAAGGTATATTCCGAAAAGTATATTGACGGTTCGGGCTATACATATTACCTTGAGGATCCGGTTACCGGACTTAAGACCACTTACACGGGTAATGATATGTATCCGGGATCGGGAGAGGTCAGTTACGTATACTTTGAGGCTGACAGAAAGACCGGCACTGATTTCTACAGATCGTACCGGCTGGCCGATCCAGATCTTGTCCTTGAGATCTCCAAGCTCGATGAATACAGGGATGCCAATTATCCTCTCAATTGCGGACTGCTGGGTTATCCTCTGTCAGTGGAACTGGTAGACGATTACGGAAACCGTGTCTACAGTTTTACAAATGAAGAGAAGCAGCAGTTGATGGACACATACTTTGATGAGTTCAGGAAAAACTACGATGAAGAAGGAATAAACGTTCTTTACGGAGACATCTATAAATACCAGCTTATATGCAGGTATGAGATGGTCTATAACGAAGAGTCCACATCGACACATTTCTTCTATATCTATCTTAAAGACAATGATCGTAGGACCGTAGAGCTGATCGAAAGACTGACCGGAATTACCATAGATGAATTGGTAAATTACAATTATGACGATTACGGTTATTACGAAGATGAATATTACATAGAGCCGTACTGATATTCGACCGGCCTTTCGATGATTCTTCCCCTGAGATCTTATGAATAAGCTCCGGCATATGCCGGAGCTTATTCATATGTGGGGGACTTTGCCCCGTTATGGTATAATCATTGAGGATAATTCTGATATGGATAGAAAAGCCTGTGAAAACAGAAAAAATACGGATCTTATGCCGAAAACAGCGATTCTTTCGATTGCATGTCTTACGGGAGTCGTTGCCGCGGCATTGCTTTTGTTTCTGTCGAATGTCAGAGTCCCCTTTATGATGGATGATCTGTGGTATTCAACGGATCTTCGTGACGGGGGCTCTCTTAACGGTATCGGTGATGTGATAGGTTCCCAGATCTGGCACTACCTGAACTGGGGCGGAAGAGTCTTTACCCACGGATTTCTTCAGCTTTCGCTTATGTGCGGTGAAAGAGCCGCTGATGTGATCAACACCGCCATGACGCTTGTTCTTGTGTCAGAGATGTGTATTCTTGCCGGAATATCCACGGATGCGGATAAAGTCAGGAAAAGCCTTCCGGATCTGACAGGATACTTTGCTCTTGCCTTTGGCCTTCTCATCACCTGCTGTCCCAATTACAGGATGAGCATGCTCTGGCAGGCGGGCTGTGCCAACTATGTCTACTCATCGGTCTGGATACTCTTTTTCTATATCTGTTATATAAGGGCACTCGATCCCGGTAAAAAAGATTTTCCTCTGTCGGCAGTATTTATTCCGCTGCTCGGACTTATCACAGGGTGGAGTACGGAAAATATGGGCCCGTCAGCATGCCTTGCGGCTGCGTATATAACGTTTATCTGCATACGAAAGGGACTTGCGAGTGGCATCCGAAGAATATGGATGATAGAAGGCGTCGCAGCGTCGTTTATCGGATCGGTCTTCTGCATTCTGGCTCCGGGTAATTTCGTCAGGAAAACGGACTCTGCAGAGGACCTGGCACTTACGTTTCCCGACAGGCTTCTTCAGATGCTGAAGGGAGCCGGGGATTATCTGTTCCCGGCATTGATCGTTCTTTCGGGGGCGCTGATCGCCCACAGATGTATTGTGGGCAAACGGATCTCCGGGAAGAATATGATCTTGCTCGCGGCGGCGCTGCTTTCTTACGGAGCGATGATCGCATCGCCTCATTATCCCGACCGCGCTGCCTTCGGAACATGTGTGCTTACGGAGGTCGTCAGTCTTTCGCTGATAACGGAATCACTCCGTGAGAAGAGCTCCGCAGTCCGCTTTATACTGCCCCTGATGCTTCTTGTTTCCTCGATCTTCACAATGATGGTCATAGTGAGATGACAATGTCCGGATTTTTATCTAAAAAAAAGAATACGGATATCCTGACGGCGATGGAAGCATTCGCAGTTTTTGTTCTTGTGCTTTTCGCTCTTCATGATACCAATACTTCCACAGGAGCGGGGTATCTGCTGTACATACGGTCCGGAGTTCTTTCGAGAAGTGCATGGGATATGATCCTTGAACTGATACTGATTCTCCTGATGATTGTTCTGCTGATCGTACCGTCCCTGATCATAAAGACAGATCCCGGAAGCATTGCCCTGTTCTTCCTCAGCGTCTGCGGATTTACGGCTTATCTTCGCCCCGACAGACTTCTAGCCCCGTTTACGGGCGGTGAGATCATGTCCCGGGGGGATATTGTTAATTCCGTTTTTTCAATCCTTCCCGTATGGATAGTCTGCGGATCGTTTCAGCTTCTGCTCTTAGCGGATGCAAAGGGCCGTGAACTTAAGCTGTTTGCGATCATGGCTTTGATATCTGTGGGTTGTGTGATCATAGGGGCGCTTACTCCGGCTTTTGAGATCTTTCTTTTTGCCTCCGGATATTTTCTGAACATTCCTGTTCTGGCAGCGGGAAAGAGACAAGGGATCACACCGGACCCGATAGTATCCGGATTGATCCCCGGGACCGTACTGTGTCTGCACAGCGTATGGCGGCTGCTTTTGGTACTCTCAACCTATCATATGTAATCGAGATGCTTTGTGCTATAATTTCTCTATGTTTTTGGATGGTTACAGAAAATATCATAAGACCGTTATCCCCGCAATATTTCTGACTTTTGCGGGATTTTGCGGACTGTGTTTTCTTCTTCATGATTCGGGCCGGGCTCTCGGACGGTTAAGTCATTTATTATCTGCATTTTTTATAATACTCATATTCGTGGCAATGCTCACAACGGTCAGCCTCATCAAAAAGGATGCCGGAGAATCCCGCAGGAGAGCGGGTTATTCGATCGCTTTCGGAACGTTGTTCGGAATCGCGACGGATGTGGGCTGTCAGTTTGAAGCAGCGGAAATGACTTCCCCCGGAATAAAGGGAAAGGCAGTCATATTGCTGTGTGGGATACTTGTTTCCGTACTGATATTTCCTTTTACGTACAGAATATTCAGACTTGCGGACGGAAAAAATTCTTTCGCGTCTTCTACGGAGAAAAGGCAGATAAAACCGGTCCGGATCTTCCTGATATGTTTAGCCGGTCTTGAGATTTTCTGGCTTCCCGCTTTTCTCGCTTACTATCCCGCGATAATGAGTTATGACTTTAACAGGCAGTTTGAGGAGGCGGTAAGGGGATATAATTTCTTCTTTGAGTATCAGCCTCTTATCCATACTTTTCTTATCCGTATTTTCTATCTGCTGGGAGTAAAGCTTGGGAATCCGGCGGCGGGACTTGCCCTTCTTTCTCTGTTTCAGAGTGTGATCCTCGCCTCGTCGGTTTCCGCAGGTATTGCATTCGTATGGAAAAAGTCCGGGAAAGCAGCATCGGTCGTGTGGTTTTTGATGTTTGCGCTTCTTCCGTATAATCCGGTGCTTGCCATAAGCATGACTAAGGATATTCTTTTTTCCGCCTTCTTTGCATTTCTCACGTTGATGATATGCCGTATGGAGGAAAAACCTTCATGTGTTGCATACGGTCTGTTTATAGTGGTCGGAACGGCCAATATCCTCTTCAGGAACAATGCGGCATATGCACTTATTTTTCTTGTGCCCGCATTCCTGATCTCGCAGGAAGGCGTCAAAAAGAAGCTGATGACAGCTTTTATTGCGCTGGTGACTGTGGTCGCAGGACTCGGATGTAAGAATCTTATAAGAACATCCATGGATGCGATCTCCGGATCTGAAATCGAAAAATACAGTGTTCCGATAGTCCAGATGGTAAGGGTCATCAAGTATCAGAGCGATAATCTGACCCCGGAGCAAACGGATATCCTTCACAGATACGTGACGGATTATCTTTGGGGAACTTATAATCCCTGGATCGCTGACGGCCCAAAATCGGCAATTGGATCCTATAGTTCTTCTGCCTGGATAGGAGAAGGCAATACACTGATCAGGGACTATGTCACCATAGGCAAAGCTTATCCCAATGACTATTTTGATGCGTGGGTAGGCCTGACCATAGGTTATTTCCATATCGGGGACAGATCTCATGCTGAGATGCTGGGTTACGGCGATGACAGTGACCTGGGCCTTCTATATACCTTTAACGCTTCGAAGAACGCCGTTCTGGAAGAGGGCATCCCTTCAAGGTCATTCCTCCCTTCCGTGGAGAGGATGTATTCCCATATCGTGAACGGTAATTCGTATTATAAATGGCCTGTTGTATCGGTACTTATGAAGCCCGCTTTTTATTTCTGGTTCTTCATCCTGGATCTGTTCATATTGATCTACAAAAAAAACAGGAAGGGTATCGCTGTATTTACGTATCCTCTCTTTTATCTTATGACCATGTTCCTTGGACCCTGTGTCAATTTCAGATACATATATCCCTTCATAGTTGCGCTTCCCGTTTTGACGGCATATATCTTTTCAGATAAAAGAGCGGAGGTGTCGAAGTGATATCCGGTAATGATTCCCGAAACAGAAAGAGATCCTTTTTTTCATTTCTGATAGTTTTATCGGGGATCCTTATTTCCTGCATCACTGCTTTTTTCGGATATGACATACTTCCGGACTATCAGGACAAACTTGTCCATCTCAGAAGGATCGCAGCACTGGCAGATACATTAAAGGCAGGTTATTTTCCCGCAAGGATATATTTTGCCATGAATCGTGGTACGGGATATGCAATGCCTGTTTTCTATCCGGACATCAATCTGTATGTTCCGGCTTTTCTTCATATTGCGGGACTTCCCCTGGGAGTGGTTTATACCGTCTATGTGGTGATCACTAATTTCGTCACCGCAGTGATCACGTATTTCTGCATAAAAGGATTCCTGAAGTGCATACCTTCCTCCGCCGGGGCCGTTGATGCTCACGCGGGTGAAACGGGCGGATGTATTCCCGCAGCCGTCGCCTCTTTTCTCTACACCCTTTCCGTATACAGATTGACCAATGTCTACATAAGAGATGCCGCGGGTGAATATACCGCAATGGCTCTGCTGCCTCTTGTCATATACGGTTTTGCACTGATCTATACCGGGAATGTATCGGAAAAAAGAAATCTTCCCGCAACAAGCATATGTGCTCTTCCTCTGGGTGCCGGAATGGCAGCTCTCGCCTGCTCCCACATTCTCACAACTATGGTCGCCACAGCTTTTTTGCTGGTCACTGCCATTGTTCTGTTTAAACGCACATTCACTCCCGCAGTGATGACAAGGCTTGCGGCAGCCCTTCTCATATTCTTTGGATTATCTGCGTTTGCCGTTGTTCCCATGATCGACTATATGCTGAGTGATACATATCTTGTCAGCGCTTCCTCGTATATCATGAGAGGTTTCTGTCCCGGATGGAGGGAACTCCTTGAACTCATTCCCTCCGGAAGCGGATCGGGGATCGCATATGAACTGAGAATGCCAACCGCGATAGGTGCTTCCCTGACGGCAGTGCTTTCCGCGTGGGCGGTGAGGGAAGCTTTACTGCTTGCGGGACTTTTTGGGAAGAAGAGACCGTCTGCGTTCTTCACGGATATTCATATTGCGGAACTTTATCTTTTCACTTTGTCCGGGATTGCTTTGTTCATATCAAGCAAATACTTTCCCTGGACATATATCGAGTCGGGACATAATTTTTTAACGGCTCTGTTTTGCAGTATACAGTTTTCCTGGAGATATATCGGGATTGCCACGGTGTTTACGGTGTTTTTGGGAGCCATGCTTATCCGTGATGTGCTGGCTGAAAAGAGAAAAAACGGAATATGCCTTTCCGTACTGCTTGTACTGCTTTCCCTGATCCCCGCACTGATACTGGAGATCAGGGCATGTTCCGAAAACAGGCATGCACCGATAAGTACAGGAGCAGAGATAGGTATCGTAAGTGATGAACTGTATTTCCCCGTTTCCTGGAACAGGGAAGCGGTCTATGACAGGGTTCCGCTTGCTTCCGGCGAAGCGGTTATCACCGGGTCAGACATTGAAGAGTACAGATGGCATGTAAGCGTCAGCGCCGAGGACGGAGACGGAACAGTCACCTTCCCTGTTGTTTACTACAAAGGTTACGGAGCTGTAGCGGACGACGGAAGAAAGCTTGAGACATTTCAGGGTGATGACGGAAGAGTATCTGTCAGGATCCCCTCCGGTTTCTCGGGAAGCTTTGTCATGAAGTTTTCGGAAAGCCTTCTCTGGAGAGCGTCCGAGGCACTTAGCCTGATCTCCGCCGCAATTATTTGTATCGTGATGTGTATAAACGGAAAGCCGGGGCTTTCCGGACGCCGTAAAACTGCGGAGGTGACATCATCAGACTGATAATCACCGATATGAATGAAACATATCCGCCATTCTTTTGCGACACATTACAAAAAGAAGGCTTTTGCGACACTGCTGTCAGGATTTCCATGAGGGATGTGGAAGGCAGAAATATGTACTGTGACGACGAAGCCTTCCGGATCATCAGGGGAAGGCTGGCTGAATACGATTCGCCGGCTGAGGGGATCCATCTGATCGATACCGGCAATTATCATTATATGTCCAGGATATTTACTTCCTTTTTGAATGAAGGATATGATCTTCTTCTTATAGATCATCATACCGATATGAAGGAAGCGGCTTTCGGAGGTCTTCTGAGCTGCGGAAGCTGGGCGCGGGAGGTTCTGGAAAAGGATTCGAATCTTAGAAGTCTCACTGTCATAGGTCCGTGGAAACACGAGGAAGGCGGTGAAGATCTGGAGGTAAAGCTGGGAAGCGAAACTCTTCATGCCCGTGTTTACAGGGGGATGAACATGAGCACGGAAAATGTACCGCTTTATATTTCCGTGGATAAGGATGTGATGAGCACTGCGGAATGCATCACTAACTGGGATCAGGGAGAACTGTCAATGGATGAACTCAGGGAACTGATCCTGAAGCTTTCTGCGGGAAGAAGGATAATAGGTGCTGATATCTGCGGAGGTATATCTGAAAGCGATCCCGGATATGACAGCACGGCATGTGAGAAGAATACCGGATCGGATCTGAAACTGATCGGGATATTAAAAGGGATAACGGAAGGTTAAGGACTGCAATCTGTAAAATGCTGCCTGAAGGATTTCTGAACGGAATAAGAAAGCTTATAGGGGAGGAGGAAACTTCTCTTCTTGATAAAGCCTGCGAAATGGACCCTGTTGGAGCTCTGAGGATCAATCCTCTTAAGAAAAGGGGGCCCGGGAGCGCCGATCTTACCGATATCCTGAAACTGGAGAAGCTTCCGTACGAAGAGGACGGATATCTCTTTGATCCCGAATGCTCACCGGGAAGAAGGCCCTATCACGATGCAGGTGCGTATTATATACAGGATCCCGGAGCCATGATCCCGGGAGCCCTGCTCAGAGGAAGCGGTATTCTGAGAGAAGGGATGAAGATACTGGATCTGTGTGCTTCCCCGGGAGGAAAGTCCACTCAGATCGCATCTGCCATGTCGGGTAAGGGTATACTCTTTTCCAATGAGATCGTGAAGAGCAGATGCGGCGTCCTGTCATCCAATATAGAAAGGATGGGGATAGCCAACGCCGTTGTTCTTAACGAAACTCCCGAAAGGCTGGCAGAGAGATTTGCCGGATATTTTGACATTGTCATAGTCGATGCACCCTGTTCCGGCGAGGGGATGTTCAGGAAGAATTCCGTGGCGGTCTCCGAGTGGAGTCCGGATAATGTAGTGATGTGCGCCGAAAGGCAGTCAAATATACTGGAAAATGCTTATGTCTGCCTGAAGGCGGGCGGGCACCTTTTGTATTCCACCTGCACATTTGAAAAAGCCGAGAACGAAGACAGGGTATCGCAGCTGATCGCAGATCATCCCGATATGAAGCTTCTGAGCACGGACCGTCTCAAGAAAACAGCGGAAGGACTGAGGGACGGGCTGGGAGAAATGCACGATGCGATACGTGTGTGGCCCATGTATTTTAAAGGTGAGGGCCATTTTGCCGCCCTTCTGGAAAAAGAAGGAGAACAGGCGCAGATCCTTCCTCCCGGAGGATACGAACCATCTTCCGTGATCAGGGCCGGAAAGGCGCTGGAGGAATTTCTGGACGTAACTATGACCGAGGAAGCGGCATCGAAGATCATTTCTGCGAAAAACAGATACAGGCTGTTCGGAGATAATCTTTTTATAATGCCTGAAGAAACACCTTCCCTTTCCGGATTAAAGGTTGCAAGATGCGGGCTTCACATAGGGACCTTCAGGAAGGACAGATTTGAACCTGCCCATGCACTGGCTCTTGCACTCGGAGAGGATGATGTGCTGCTGTCTGAGAGAACCACCGAAGAAGAAGCCGAAAGCTTTGTTAAGGGAATGACTCTTTCCGGAGACGGTAAGGGATGGTGCCTGATAAGTGTCTGCGGATATTCCGTCGGTTGGGGAAAGGCCTCCGGGGGGATCATCAAGAATCACTACCCGAGAGGATTAAGGATACAGGGATGAAGCCGGATATCGGGATAGTTTATGAAAATGAGCACTATGTAGTTGTACACAAACCTGCGGGCATACCTGTCCAGACGGCTTCGGTGAGAACTCCCGATGTGTGCAGCATCCTTAAGAACAGGTTCGGAGGCGGGTATCTGGGCGTGATACACAGACTGGACCAGCCTGTTGAGGGACTTCTTGTATTTGCCCGTGATAAGCTTGCCGCTGCGTCTCTTACGGATCAATTGACCTCGGGAAAGCTCAGGAAATCGTATATGGCCGTGACATTCGGAGAGGGAGATATCTCCGGAACCGATGTCTGCTATATGAAGAAGACTTCCGATAATATATGCGTCATAGGAGAGGGCGAAGGCTACAAGAGAGCTGAACTTAAGTACGAACTGTTGGGGAAAGCTTCCGGCACATCTCTCTACCGCATAGAGATCGCAACGGGCAGATTCCACCAGATACGTGCTCAGATGGCGGGACTCGGGCTTCCGCTTTTGGGGGATATGAAATACGGAAGCAGGGAAAGCCTGGAGTCTTCCCGGAAAATGAATGTGAACGTTCCGGCGCTGTGCGCCGACAGGCTTGAATTCACCGATCCGACGGACGGATGCGACAGATTTTTTAATGTACTCCCGGAAAATCCGGCATTTGGGATCTATGATAAGGAACTTTTTAAAAAATGATCTGGGAACGGATCCGGAAGATCCGAAATACCGCGGAATGGCCGGGGGCATAAGGCTTGTCTCCGCGCTGCTGCTTGCCGCATCGGTCCTGTATTATCTCATAACCGCAGGATTGCTGCTCCCTTTGTATCTTCCGGGGTATAACAGTCTGGGAACGGACAAGTCACTTTTCTGGATCGTGAATCTTAAGGTTTCGTTCCTGCTATTCTCTGCATCGGCGATTTTTTACCTTGTATCGCACATTGCGGGCTCTGCCTCAAAAAGCAGTGCAAAGCATAAGCCCGTGTCATTATCTTATCTGAAAAAGAACATACTTCCGCACGAGATCTGGACCGTTTTGTTCGCGGAAAGCGTACTTGTATCCTATACCGTATCCGACTATAAAAACGTTGCTCTGATGGGAGAGACAAACTGGTACGTTGGGGCATGGGAATATCTGGCGCTATGTCTGTGCGTACTAGTGATCGGAAGAACGCGTATAAGGGGGACTGTATTTACTTCGGTGATGCTTGCGGCTTCCATGGCCGTTTTTGCAGCCGGAATACTGATGGATATTGCCGGAAGCAGACTGGGCATCGACGGATGGAATGAATCCAAGTTTTCCACCATCGGGAATACAAACTGGTTCTGCGGTTATCTGGTATGCGTCCTCTTCATATCCGCCGCTGTTTATCTGCTGAAGACGGATGACGGAAAAAGTGACACGCGTATCGCAAAGATATTCTGCCCGATCTGTTTTGCGGCCGGTTCATACTGTTTATATTCACAGGGCTCTTCCAGCGCATATCCCGCAGTGACGGCGGCGGTACTTACGCTTCTTGTTTTCTGCGGAAGAGAGGTCCGGAAGCTGGGCAGCCTTATCCGGCTGCTTCCGGTTTTATGTGCCGGCGGTCTTGCCCACGCGGCAGCGGTCCTTCTCGGAGTGTATGAAAGAGCCAATGATCCCGTAACGAAAGCACTCGACGGATTGCCGTTTCAATTGTTCCTTTTTGCGGTATCCGCAGTTATAATGTTCACATTCGACATGATCCGGAAAAGCGGAAGGACGGAGACGGGAATATCTGCCGGCAAGACCGCACTGACGGTAACCGTGTCCGCTGTCATGATCTACATTGCCGTTCTGACTTTCAATACGGTTTCGGACGGGATCCTCGGGACCGGCCCCGTATTGTATTTCGGCGATGAGTGGGCGAGCAGCAGGGGTATGACCATATCTGTGGGACTTGAGCTTTTTAAGGGGATGTCGATAAGGGAGAAGCTTTTCGGAACCGGCCCCGATACCTTTTATTCGCTCCTGTGCAGCGGAAGGTTTCCGCTTCTTGCCGAAAAGGTCACCGCTTATTTCGGAGGGGCAAGGCTTACAAATGCCCACTGCGAGCCTGTGA
>Ga0247610_10008213_pt1 | contig 10637 bp, 8 predicted proteins | sample 174DNAGHGhighgp2_FD_193483 | JGI IMG/M metagenome (GOLD analysis project Ga0247610, IMG submission 193483) | Sheep rumen microbial communities from Palmerston North, Manawatu-Wanganui, New Zealand - 1742 DNA GHGhigh gp2 | ecosystem: Host-associated > Mammals > Digestive system > Stomach > Rumen ... | reverse complement strand
TCATTAAATGATGTTTATAATATGAATTATAATATGAGAAAAATATATATTGAATGTAATAATGAATATGTTGATGAACAAAATAAAAAACTCAATAAATAAAGATAGTTAAAATAATAATAAAAAAGGAATAATTATGACTATTGCTTCTGAAATATCTAATTTACAAACTAATTTAGCAAATTCATATGATGTGATTGAAGAAAAAGGTGGAACGCTACCACAAGCACAAAATTTTGATAATTTAGCAAGTGCTATTAATAGTATAGTTTTAAAAAGAGAAGTGGGTGAAGTTGTTGAATCAATATTACCTTTAAATAGTGCTACATATCATTTGTTAGATGGTGCGTTAATTAGTGGTAATGGTATATATTCTGATTTTGTTGATTACATTGCTGGTTTATATGGTGATGGAACAAATATTCCTGCATATTTTGTTAATGAATCTACTTGGCAAAATTCTGTTGCTACATATGGTGTATGTGGTAAATTTGTTTATGATTCAACTAATAATACAGTAAGATTACCAAAAATTACAGGAATTCTTGAAGGAACTACTGATGCAAATGCTTTGGGTGATTTAGTTGAAGCAGGGTTGCCGAATATTACAGGTAATATAGTATTACATGGAATAGCAGAAGCCAATATAATTGGAGGTGTATCCGGTTGTATTGAAGGTGTAGGTGGAGATTCAAATAATTATCGAAGTCCACTTAATTTAATTTCGACTTCAGGATCTTTATCATATGGTGCTGTTGGATTTGATGCTTCACGCTCATCATCAATTTATGGTAATTCAAACACAGTTCAACCTCAAACAATTAAAGCATATTATTATATTGTTTTAGCATCATCAACAAAAACTGATATCCAAGTTGATATTGATAATATTGTTACTGATCTGAATAATAAAGTTAGTAAAACAGATAATGAAACAATTGGTGGTACTAAAACATTTTCAGTAAGTCCGATAGTCCCGACTGCTACTGCAGGGGATAGTTCCACTAAAGCAGCAAATACAGCGTTTGTAGCATCCGCTGTTTCCAATCTTCAAACACAAGTAAACACAAAAGCAAATGATGCTGATGTTGTTCATAAAACTGGTAATGAAACTATTACAGGATCAAAAACTTTTACAAGAGTAATTAATATTAATGGTACTGATGTGAGTGGTTTATTATTAAATATACCAGGCGTTCAATGGGCTTCTTTAAATATTCAACCTAATGGTCTTGGACCTTATTTAACAACTGGTGATTTTTCAAAATTTGTGCCTTTATTTTGTGGTAATTCTTATGGTGCTAATAGTGTTATTACAAATTTAGCATTAAGTCATAATGCTACTGGTGGAACCTTATTAGGTAATGGTATAAGAATAAATTGGGGAGTAACAGCAAATAGTTCTTCAAGAGGTGAAACATGTACATTTGCAATCCCTTTTGAAACAACTAATTATGCAGTAGCATTTTCACAACCATACGCAGGATGGTCTACACAAGCAGGGCCTTCAACATATAATTATACAACAACAACATTTGATTGTATATATCAAGGAGAAACTGGATATCTTGCACATTGGATAGCAATAGGACATTAAAAAGGAGTGATAATAAATGACTGATTATTCTAAATGGAAAATTAAAAAAGAAGAATTAAATAATAATTATGAAGAATATGGTAAAGTTGCTTCATGGTGTAATGAAAATGGATATTTTATAAAAGATACTGGAAAATATTACAAAGTAGAAAAACAAAATTTTGTTATTGATAATAAAATGATAGAAAATTTTAGAAGCGTTGCTTATGTACAAGAAGTTGACCCAATTACTTGTAATATTAATAGACTTCGTGATGAAGAACAAACAGAAGAAGTAATTGCCGAAATAGAACAATTAAAAGAAAAAAGAAAACAGAAAGTTCAAGAAATAAAAGAAAAATTTCCTTATAATGATGAATTAGAAAATTAATTAAAAAAATCTCTTGACAATAAACTTTTATTATGATATATAATAATTATTGAAAGGAGATAATCTCATGATTGGTTGGAAAAAAGAATTAATAGATAATATTATAGGTGGTTTTTGTCTTATTGTATCATTTTTTATAGGATTACTTTTTTGGATTTTAATATTATGTCAATATTATCTTATAAATTCTTTTATCCTTTTATTGGCTCCTTTTGGTTTTTTTACTATCCTTATGACACTCTGTATCATTGGAGCATTTTTTGAATAAATAGTTATATAAAAACTATTTATGGAATTCAAAATGAAATCAATTAGAACAAATAATGGTATTTTTAATGTAACAAATTCTTTGTATGAAAGTATAAAAAATAATAATCCTGAAATTATAAAAGAGGATGCATGGGATTATTATGGTTCTGGAAATGAACTTGATATATATGTTATTAAAGATTTAATTGATGATATTTTTAAAGGTGAAAAAAATATTAATACATCTGATATTAGAAAAAAAGCAGAAAAAATTTATAAAGATGCACAAAATAAAAGTGTAGATCCATTAAATGCTTTTGATAGTGTTAAAGATTATTTAGGAATGATTAAAAAACAACATGATGAATACAAAAAAATTAAGCAAAAGAAAAATGTTACATATGATGAAGAAAAAATTGTTCAAACATCTAAAGATTTTAATGATTATATAGATAATTATAATGGTGAAGAATCACCAATAATTGAAAAGTATATAAAAAGAATATTATTAAATACAATTCCAGAAAAATATGTTGATACTGCTGTTGATAGATATATGAAAAAATTTCATAGTAGTTATACAGATATTGAAAATATATCTGATGAAGAAAGTATAAAAAGACAAAAAGAAGATATGAAATCTTTATATAATAATGTTTTAAATGATTGTAAAAAACTTCAAAATTTAATTAAAGATAATGAGAAAAAAATAAATGAATCAGTGATTAATGAAAGTGAAGATTTTAATGATGAAAAATATGATGCTTTATATAAAGTTTTTGCTGAAAATGGTATAGATATTGTAAATAAATTTAAAGATGAATTACTTAATGGTATGAATATAACATCTTCTGGTGAATTAACAACTGAAAAAACAGATGATAATGAATTGATGTCCAGAGTTGAAGATTTACAAAAAATGTATATAACATCAGATACAATTAATTATATTGTAAAATTATATGATGAATATGCAAAAAATCCTAAATTAAGTGATGATATAAAAGTTAAAATTCTTCAAAATATTTATAATGTAATTTCTGATTCATATAGATTTTTACAATCTTTTGAAAAAGAAAATCATACATCAGAAGAAGAAAATCGCCAAAAGAATAAATTTGCATATGCAGTTCGTAGAGCAATTTTAGGGTTATCTAATGATGAAAAATTTAAGAACATTAATGATTTTAATAAAGAAGAATTTAAAAAATGGTATTTTAATACAGGATTGACTACCGATGATAAAAATTTATTAAGATATTTAACACCAAGTGAGTGGAATGCTTTTCTTCAAACACTTGATTATCCATCAGGTTCTACAGAAAAAACAAAAAGAGAAAATAGTGATAAAATTGCTAAACGAATAACATATGTAGTATCAAAAGCAACTTTTGATTCAAAAATTCCAGATAATGTCAATAATTTTATTTCAAAAAATCTAATAGATACAATTTCACAAAGATTATTAATGAAAACCTATAAAATATATAATTTTGGTGAAAAGAGAATGAATATTTTTGATTCAGAAATAAAAAAGAATTATATAGATATAACGAAAAATGATGGTTTTCTTTATAAAAATGATATTAGAGTTTTTGATGTTTATAGAGGAATACCGGAAGAAAAATTTTGGAATAATGTTACAGTAATACATTGTTTTTCTGAAAAATCATTTGATGTTATAGGTTCTACAATTGGTCAAATGAATAGACGAAACGAATTAATAATAAATTCATCAATTTTGACAACAGGATTAAATACAAGAAGTAGATTATATATTATTACTCCATTAAATGATAAAGGAAAAATGGAAAACAGAAATGGACAACCATTATTTTCTGATAAAGATGAAATAACAAATAATGATATAAAACTTATTAATACTATTAAAAGAAGATATTTTATATTAGTTACGGAAGGATATTTTAAAGTTGGTGGAACATTAAATAAAGTATATAATAAAATAAAGAAGTCTGTATCAAATAATAATAAATCATTATTTGGTTTTGATACATCAGATGTTCATTATAATTAAAGGATGTGAGCAATGGATGATACAGAAGGAACAAATATAGAAGAAATTTTAAGTTCAATTGCTAACTGCATACAAGGAGGTAATCGTACAGCATCTGGTAGTTTAATGGTTACTTTTACTGATTATTCGATTGGAAAAATGGGTAAAACTATTGAAAAAGCAGTTGGTAATCTTCAAAAGGATTCTAAAGATATTTCTGAAAATACCAAATCGTCTGAATTAAATATAGGTAGAATTGTTCAAAATACAAATGATGCAAATAAATCATTAAAAGAAGCAGGAGAAAGATTAGAACGAATAGAAAGAGAAAGGTCTCAATTTAGAAATTTTTTTAGACATCCAGTGGAAGTTTTTACTAAGAATTTCCCAATTATAACATCTGCAACAAAAATTTTAGCAAGTGGGGTTAGTAATCTTTTGGGTATTCAAATGGATAATTTGAATATGTACAGAGAATTATTTAAGTCAGGTGTTCTTTATAATGAAAATTTGGATCAAATTCATAAAGATGCTGCTGATTTAGGTATATTTGCTCAAGGTTTAAAAAAAGCATTAATTGATAATTCTACGATGTATGCTAAATTAGGAGGTTTGTATGGAAACAGTAGAGATTCATTTATTAAATTAAATGAAGCTGTTAAAAAAGCAGGAATGGAAATTGGTGTTGATTTTAATACCTCTGTAAAAATTGCTTCTTCTATGGTTGATAGCACTTTTAATTCAATGATGGGATTAAATAATTCATTTAATACTTTAATTAATTCAACAATTACTTATCAAAAATTTTTAAAACAACTTTCATATGCAACAGGTAAAAGTGCTGATAATATTTTAGCAGCAGAAAAAGCAAGAGAACAAGATATTGCTTATCAAGCATGGGCAAAAGATCCTAAAAATAAAATTATTTCTGCTTGGTTAGAACAAATTGGTGCAAGTAGAGATATTAAAGATGCTTTTGTAACAGGTATGCCTAATGAAGCATATACATTAGCATCTATACAATCATTTGAACAAGGTAGAATTTTAGATGAAGTAATGAATATAACAAGATCATCAATGAGTCCTGAAGAAACAACTAATGCATTGATGAAATTAATGAAAAATGCTAATAAAGAAGACTTAACAAGTGTATTGAATATAGATCCATTAATATTATCTAAAATGCCTGAAGCATTTAGAACACCAATAGGTATAAATATTGCAAGAAGTGATTGGAGTGTTTTTGAAAAAGAACTTAAAAATGAATCTATTGTTGAATTGAGTAAATTAGAAGATGCATGGATAAGACTTAAAGAGAATTTTTTAGGTGCTCTTACACCTAAAACATTAAATCCAATTAACGATATTATTGGTTCTTTAACTAATACAATGAATAATTTTAGTGAAGTACTAAGAAATAACGATGGTGTAATTACAGATGCATTAAAAGGGATTGGTGATAGTATAATTGGATTTATTAATAATATTAATAATATTTTAATTCCAAAAGGTCAAGATAAGGATTTAACATTTGAAAATAGAATTAAAAAATTTTTATTTGGTATTACTGGTGAAACAAATGAAGATTTTAATAAGGAAAAAAATTCTTGGAGTAGTATATTTTTTGAAAAAATAGGAAAACCTCTTATTGATGGTATTATTGATGGAATATCTGCAACAGCAAAATATATGTTTAAAGAACATCCTTGGGCATCTTTATTATTGGCAATGACAACATTTGGATCCTCATTTTTACTTGGTATTAATTTACTCACAGGAATAGTAAATACTGGATTAAAAGTATTTATGGGAAGTTTATCAATGGCAAAAATTGGTGTTGCTGGTTTATTATCTTATGAATTTGGTGTTAATGCTACGGATTTAATTGATGAATATGGTTCAAAAGCAGGAACAGGTATTGCTTATGGTGTTCATAGAGGTTGGATAGGTATGAAGGATATTTTTGGCATGTATGAAAATGAAGCCGAACATCAAAAAGCGATTCAAGATGCAAATAGAAGATATGATAATGGTATGAAGAATGCTGAAAATACCGTAATGAGAGAAATTGGTGTGCCAGGACTTTTATTTAATAATGAGAAAACTAATGAAACATATGATATGAATTGGTTTGAAAATTATATAGATAATGTTACAAAAGAAAATTCTAAAAAACTTGCTGAAATGAAATCTATTCAAGATATTGATATATTTAGCAAACAAAATAGTGATGAACAATTAAAAGCACAAAAAGATTTCTTTGAAGATACAACATCTAAATTAAAAAATTTGGAAAAATTAAATATATTAGATGATTTGAATGCCACATTAAATAAAATATCTGTTGATAAAGCATTTGGAAATATTGGATCTTATGATTAACATTTTTCAAAAAATCCTTTTTAAAACACTTTTGAAACAATTTAAAAGATAAATAATTGTATTAAAGTGTCAAATAGGATTAAAAAATAATGTCTAATGGTGCATATAAAAAATTTTTAAAATCAGTAACATTACCTCATGCTAAATTAGGAACTGTTAGAAAAGAATCTGATGAAGCAACTAATCTATATAATAAATATAGAAATTATCTTCCAATGATTTATCAAGGTCCTACTAATAGAACTGAAAGATATACTATATATGATGGTATGCAACAAGATCCAACGATTAACTGGTCATTAGATATTATCACAGATTTTATTACACAAACAGATACTGATTTGCCTTTTCATATTAAATATTCTGATAATGAAGATTTGCCAGAATCACAAACATCAATATTAGAACAAGCATTAAAAAATTGGTGTAATGAAAATGAATGGAAAAAAAGAATTTATAATACAGTTAGAGATATATTAGTATATGGTGATGTTGTATTTATTAGAGATCCTGAAACATTTGAATTACAGAAAGTTAATATATATGATGTATTAGGTGTTGTTGCTGATGAATTAAAAAATCCTACACATTATATTATTAGAAATGTTGAATTAAATGTCCCATTAAAAGTTGCTACTCAATCAAAAGATGATGTAACAACACAAAATATGTTGAACACAATTAATACAAATTTTTCAGCAGGGTCTTATTTACAAGGTTCAAAAAATTTAAGTAATGATCCAACGAATGATCAAACAACATTACCAGTAGATGCTAAATATATTATGCATATTTCATTAAATGTTGATAATATGTTTTTATATCCATTTGGATTATCAACATTAGAAAAAGTTTATAAAGTATATATTCAAAAGATGTTGCTACAAGATTGTGTATTACTTTATAGAATTAAAAATGCTACTGAAAAATTAGTTTTCAATATACCTGTTGGAAATATTCCAAAATATAAAAGAAAACAGTATATGGAAAAAATCAGAAATGAAATGTATCAAAGAAGAATGCCTTCAAAAGATTCTGATGGTGTATTTAATACTATTGATGTAGCATATAATTCAATTCCTTTATGTGAAGATTTTTATTTACCAGTAGATGGTGATGGTATTCAACCAAAAATAGAAAAACTTGCAGGTGGACAAAATCTTGGTGAAATAAATGATTTAAATCTTTGGGAAAATGACCTAATAAGAGGTATGGAAGTTCCAGCAAGTTGGGTTCCTAACGGTAATCAAAAGGATAGTGATAGTAGAACTGTTCAAACAAATTTGGCAAACACATATGTTCAAGAATTGAGATTTTACAATTATTGTAAGAGATTACAAAATATTATGATAAAACCTTTTGATGAAGAATTTAAAAGATATCTATCAGATAAAGGATTTTTAACAAGTAATACAAGTTTTGATTTAGCATTTAATGATCCAACTTCTATTATTGAATTAACAAAAGCAGAAATAGAATCAAATAATTTAAATACATTTAATACAGCTGCTGGATCTCCATATATTTCTAAACAATTTGCATTAAAGAAATATTTGAAACTTACAGAAGATGAAATTAATGAAAATAAGAGATTGTTAATCCTTGAACAACAAGATAAATTTAAATCTATGGATATTAAATTACCTGCTGAAGATTCATTACAAATTCCTGGTTTAAGAAGTGTTGATATTGATGATATTCCAATGAGTTATACAGAACAATTACAAGGAATGAATGATATGGCAGGAGGCATGGGTGGTATGCCTATGGGTGGAGATATGTCCGGTGGTGAAATGGGTGGAGATATGTCCGGTGGTATGGGTGGCATGGGTGGTGCTGACATGTCTGGTGGCATGGGTGGTGCTGACATGGGTGCTGGAGGAATGACTGGTGGAGAAATGTAAAATGAATGAATTACAAAATGAATTAAAAATAATAATGGAAAATGCTGAGAAAGTTGATGCACCATATGATAAAGATTATGATAAAGATGTTCCTGAAATGTGGAAACATCGTAAAAAAACATTAAGATTATGTGATGTAAATAAATTAAAGAAAATTCGTAATCAGAAAAGAGAAGAATTAGCACAAGATTCTGTATTTATTGCACCTTTATTTGGACCACAACCAGAACAAGGTGGTGATATGGGAATGGGTATGTAATTAAATCCTCTCAATTGAGAGGATTTTTTGAATAAATCTTTTATAAACTATAATTATTCCATAAACTTAAATAAATATATTTAGATTAACATGTAAATAAGTAAATTTTAAGGAGATATGGAATGTCTAAAAAATTACAAGTTAAATTGTTAGCAGAAGCATTTGATAGTCTTTGTAATGACAATGATATTGCTAAAGCTACTAGATTGATGAAACGTCATTTAGATATGGTTGCTCAAGAACAATATCAATTACTTGAATCAGAAGATGAAGATTTTGAAGTAACTGATATGGGTGATGATTTCAATAATGAAGTTGCTGCTGAAGCAGGTTCTGATGAAGATGAAAGATTTGAACAAGTTCAAATTGCTATTGATGAATTGGAAGATAAATTCCCAGCAGAAATGTCTGAAGATGTTGAATCAAAATTTGATGAATTAAGAAATATTGTAGATGAATTAAAATTAGCAGATGAAGGTGATGAAGTTTCTGTTGAAGATGCTAATGTAATCATTGAAGATTTGAAAGCTGACTTTGAAATGGCTGGTGAAATTTCTGATGAAGTTAATGACTTATTTGATGAAATTTCTTCTGGTTTACAAGGTGGTGATGTAGAAGATGTTGAAGAAATTGATGTAGAAGATGATGATTCTGAATTTGATGTTGATGTAGAAGATGAAGAAATTGAAGAATGCAACACTGGTAAAAAATTAGATGAATCTGATGATACAGAAGTTGATTTAGCAGTTGAAGATGTAGAAGATGATGGTGAAGATGTTGAAGCAGAAGATGCTGATGTAGATTTTGATGAAGATATGTCTGATGAATCATCTGATGATGATTTGGTATATGATATTAAATCAGATGCTGAAGAATTGTTAGCTAAAATTGAAGAATTAGAAGCAAATGAAGATGGAGATAAAATTGAAGAAGGTTTTGAGAAAGTTGCTGATCCTCGTAAAAAATTATCTTCTGAATCTGAAGGTGTTGAAAAGAAAAGAACAATGAATTTCGGTAAATTATCTGGAATGACATTGAAAAAAGGTTCTGATTTAATGAATGGTAAAGCATCAAAAGGTACTGAACCTTCTAAATCAGCAAAATCTCAACCAATTGCTAAAGATCAAAAAGCAAATTGGAAAAAAACTGAAAAACCTGCAAATAAACCTGCTTCAAGTAAGTCTATGTTAGGTAACTAATTCAATTATTAAGAGGAATGAATTATGGGTAATTACGGTAAAGAAAAACAAAGATTAGATGAATATGTTCAAGTATCTGATGCTGATATGGTTGAAGAAGCTGGTATTAATGGTGTCAAAGAAAAGCATTGGTATCTAAAAGGTATTTTTATGCAAGGTGAAATTGAAAACCTTAATGGTCGTATTTACCCTCGTTCCGAAATTGAATATGCTGTAAATCAATTAAAAGAAAAAATTGACTTATTCAAAGAGAAAAAAGGACCTGCTTTAATGGGTGAATTAGACCACCCAGATACATTGGTCGTTAATTTGGATAAAGTTTCCCATACTATAGATGAAATCTATATGGATGGTAATAATGGTGCTGGAAAAATGAAAATTTTAGGAAAAGTACCATGTGGAAAAATTGTAGAAGGATTTTTGGAAGAAGGAATACCTTTAGGTGTTTCTACAAGAGGATCAGGTAATGTTGATGATTATACAAATATAGTATCTGATTTTGATATTATAACAATTGATATTGTTGCTACACCTTCTGCAATGGATGCAAGACCAACTGCTATTTATGAACAATTAAGTAAAAATAGTGCTGGTCAAAGATTATTAAATAATGCACAAGATTATATAGTAACTAATAATCCAAGATTTAAAAATTCTCTTAAT
>Ga0247610_10008212_pt1 | contig 10639 bp, 8 predicted proteins | sample 174DNAGHGhighgp2_FD_193483 | JGI IMG/M metagenome (GOLD analysis project Ga0247610, IMG submission 193483) | Sheep rumen microbial communities from Palmerston North, Manawatu-Wanganui, New Zealand - 1742 DNA GHGhigh gp2 | ecosystem: Host-associated > Mammals > Digestive system > Stomach > Rumen ... | reverse complement strand
CGTGAATTTCGCTTAGAACTGTAAACAGCCTCGAAAAATTAGCAATATTTTCTTCCCCCCGGCAGGCGGCCAACCCCTTCCGGGGGGGCGTTCGCGTTATGGCGTCATCAGCCGCTGTCGTTCTTTCGTTTCATCCTTTTCTCCCGTTTCGCCAGTTCTGCTTCCCTGATGAGCGTCTTCTTGTTCTTGCTTCCCTTCGGCCTTCCTGGAGACCTTTTGGGCTCGTCAGCCCTTGCTTTATTGCCGCCTTTCTTGCTTCCCTTCGGCCTTCCGGGTTTCCTCTTCTGCTCCGGCTTCCCGGCTTCCGGTTTCTCGGACTTCTTGTTCTTCGACCCCTTCGGTCTTCCGGGCTTCCCCTTGGGCTTGGGCTCCTCTTCGGCGGGTCTCCTGCCCTCTGCGATGTCCCTCAGCTTCTTCGCGTTCCTCCCCGTGGGTCGAGGCGCCTTCGGGTCGACCTTCACGGGCATCCTGTGGACCTGGCTGACGACGGCCTCGGTGTTCCTCCTGTTGATGTCCGAGGCGACCGCCTCGAGGTCCTCGGTGGAGAATCCCAGCGCCTTGAGTAGCTTGCGCTGCCGCACGCTCTCGTCATGGACGCAGGCGTACTTCTCGGAGTCGAAGAGTGATATGTGGAGCCTGTCCATCTCCTTCAGCATCCTCCCGGTGTCCAGCTTGAGCGCCTTGCATTCCCGAACCACCACGCTCCTTGTTATCTGGGCGACGAAGGTGGCGAGGTGTCGCGCCAGTATGGCCCTGTCGCCGTGGACCCTCGTCACGTCGCTGCCGAGCTGGGTCCCCATCGTGGAGTAGGCCTTCTCGCAGATGTCCCGCAAGTAGTACGTCGAGTGCATCTCCGCCGCCTCCATATCCACGCTCGACGCTATGGAGTAGTAGCCCTTCACGTCCAGCTCCGCCTGCCAGGCCTCGAGGTTCCTCGCTGTCGTCCACGCGCCTCCCTCCTCGCTCACCGTCAGGTACTTGGAGACATCCTTCGGGACGACGGGCGGGAACTTGCCCCCGGCGACCTGCCTGCGCACGTCCTCCTCCGCCTCGAGCACCTTCTCTATCAGCCTCAGGGAGCGGTCGGTGCCGTTCGCCCCGTCGTAGAACAGGCAGACGCAGCTCTCCTTGCCGGAGCTCTTGAACAGCGGGGCCGACCCCTTGATGCCGAACACGCCGCGGCCGTTCACCAGGTGGGCGAGGTTCCACTTTATCTCGCGCGCCATGGACATCATCATCTGGTGCGCCGAGTTGTCCTTCTTCAGCATCACCGTCCAGTTCCACCCGAGGGACTCCACGGCCTCGATGGACGGGCGCTCGCAGAAGATCCTGTCCAGTATCGCGCCGCGGACCTCCAGGCCGGAGCGGTGGAGGCGGTTCCGCATCCGCTGCAGCGCCTTCGTGTCCGGCACGTTCCCCCTGAACACCTCGAAGGTCAGGGGAAGGCCGTTGCGCGAGTCCACGGCGTACATGTACCCCACCACGGGGCCGTCGCGGCGGGACTTGGCCTTGCCGTGGGCGGGGAGGTCGCCCGAGCTCACGTCGCAGTCGGAGTTGGAGCCGTCGATGGCTATCCACACCTCCTTGATGTCGGGGTCGAGGGCCTTCACCTTGTCCAGCCACAGGTCCTTGAACCTCTCCGCGTCCTCCGGGCTTATCCACTCGCGGAAGAGGTCGCCGTACCAGTCGTCGCCGTGGCGCTGCCGCGAGAACAGCACCTGGTCGGCCATCACGTCGGGGAAGGAGGAGGCCGCGTTCGTCCGGCTGAGGATCGTGAACATCGACCAGTCCATCAGGGCGTTGGCGTAGAGGGGGCCCACGGCGTCGTGCAGCGCGGCGTACACGCCGGTACGGCACCCCGCCGAGAGGGCCGTCAGGTACATGCCGTAGTGGAGGACGTGCAAGGGCGTCTTCTCCTCGTAGTACTGCCTCCACAAATCCGGGTAGCGAAGCTTGAAGTTGTCGTTGGGGTGCATGGTGGTGGGGCTTGTAGCCTTGCCGATCACCATGGTCGCGCTCTTCCTCCTCGGCACCGTCGGGTCGAGGTATATCCTCACAGCTCCGTCGTTTTTGTTCACGTGCCCGCCCTCGGGGATGGGGATCTCTTTCTTCTCGTAGTAGATGTGGCTCATAATAATGTCAAGTTTATGTTTACAGGCCGCAAAGGTAAACATTTTATTTTAATTGTGCAAATATTTAACAATATTTATGATTGTAAAGTGCGAAAAATTATGGGCTTGCTAGGTTTTTGATCTAGCAAGCCCATGGATGTCGAACTAAAGACGTTTACGGCTCTAGACGGAATTCACGTTTAGAGATGGCAAAGTGAGTGTATTTTTCTTAAAAGTACAAAAAACTCTCGCTAAAGCTATTGAATATATGATTATTTATTGTATCTTTGGCTGCATATTAAAAATATCACATATCAATGCTTATGAAAAAGATGAACATCTCAAGATTGAAGGCCATCATAGTATTATGCGCCATGGCAACATGCATACTTGGTGCATCAGCCTTCACGTCTGAATACATACCATCAACGCAAGACGTCACCAAGGGTGATACACCGTTTGGCATTTTCAGCAAAGTATGGAAAAACGTGCACAAAGATGACACCCCTGTCACCTTGCTTACAAGGGTTCCCAAAGATAAACTTAAACTGATGGCCCAACAACTGAAAAAGGACTTCAATGTGAAAAAAGACGTGATATTTGACCAACCCTATTATTATGTTGGTGAAGTGATTACGGCTTACACACAACAATTATACGGGGGAAAGGCAGACCCAGAGAATGCCTTCCGTGCCATCCAATACAGCCCTTTTGTTGACGTTATGAACTCCTATATCGAAAAATATCCCGAGTCGCCACATTGCGCGGAAATCATAGCACGCAGAGCATGTTTTGCAGAAAACGAACTGTGGGAGAAGGCCCATGAAAAGAAAACGAGAGAAGCTTATGAGGAATTTGCAAGCGCCTGCTCTAACACCCTTTGCAACTATGAGGGATGTGAAGCCATCAGCGCTGCCAACCACAAAAATGCGGAAGCTGTAAGAGAATGGTATGCATTGGTCGACAGTTCGGAGAAAAAAGGTCCATCTGTTTATAAGGATTTTGCGAACTACATCAAAAAATATGGGGACGATTCTGAATTTGCAGCAGAAGCCCGCATACAATATTTGTTGTACAAAGACCGTTACGACTGGAGCGTCGCATTGAAACAGAACACCAACAAAGCCATTCAAGGGTATTTGCAAAACCATCCAGATGGACAATATGTCGAGTTTGCGAGGAATATGTTGGAGGAAGTGGAATTATGGGATAAGGCGAAGGCTACTCACTCTTACGAAGACTATTGTGCCTATTACGATAGATATCCCGATGGCGAGTATGCTGCAGAAGCAATAAAATTGCTCAAACAACATGAGGAAGAGGCCTGGAAAGCCACCAAAGCATCAAAAAAACTCGATGCATATGAAAATTTTATAAAAGAACACCCCAAGGGTTATTATGCAAATGAAGCACGAAACATCATTGCAAAGACAAAGATGGAGCAGAACAAGAACGTCAAGCCTTCATTTAATGAATTTCCTAGAGCAGGCGATTATTCTCATCCAGGTTATTCACTAATTTGCTTTGGCAATGCCGACGCAGGAAAGAGGGTTCTCTACTTTTACATGGAAGGTCCTACAGGGTATTACGAATCGATTCGTGCTGACAACTACGAATGGGTAAGGGTGAAGAACGGAACCTACGAAGTGTTTATTCAAGGTACTAAAGATGAAAAATGGCGAGGAACCGTAAATGTAGGAAACGGTATTTATTATCAAGTGTCTTGGACAGGAAACAACCAAAATAAAAAGACTACAGACCAGATAGCTAAGGTCATTGAAGATAAAGTCGAAGAGGAAAAAATGTTTTTGAGGGTACAAAATAACAGATAGGTTTCAGCAAGAAATATTCTTTATAACTTGCATTTTAATATTTTAAATAAATACCAAGATTAAATAGGCGACAATTACCATACTGGCAACTGTCGCCTATCTCAAATTTTGAAAAGTATCGAAACGGATGCTACCTTCAATTTGTTATAAAAGAAGTGCGTCTCCATTTTTACTATTATGGGGTGGTATTACCACTATTTAAATCCAAACGATTTAGGGTATTATCTGTATTAGCGTCAGGTGTTGTATTCTTCTTCGCCCCTGTTGTCGTCGTCCTCTGCGATTGTTGTGTTTTATTCGGCGTTGTTGAATTTGTTTTTGGTTGTGTCGGCTTTGCCGGTGTTGTAGACTTTGCCGGTTGTGTAGGTTTTGCCTGCTGTGTCGGCCTTGCTGCAGGCTTCTCCGGCTTTCTCTCTCTCTCTGGCCTGACCGTTGTCCCTTGCCTTTCCTCAACCTGATTTCCTACTTCATTATCAGCTTGATTGTCCTCAGCATTTAGGTTTTTATCATCAGTTTCAGAACCTTCTTCCTTCATTTTTTCAATCATTTCCTTCTTTTCCTTATCAAAAAGACTGTTTTTATCCTCCTTTTTAGAATTTGAGAAGAGAAACCACCCCAATGCAAGCCCGATGAAAATCAAAGCAAGGGCTCCTAATAACAAGTATTTATTGAAGGAAGAGGATGCCTGCCAGTTGCCATTCTTGTTTGGCATCATTGTTCGGCTGTCATCTCTCGAAGGTCTAGGCCGCTCGGAAACAGAATTTTCCTCATTCATGCCTCTATCCCAACTTTTCGCAGGTGCAACGTTGGCTCTTCGTGATGCCCCACGAGTTTGCCCATTCTCTCTATTCAACGCTTTCTCAGGTTGCGTGGTGTCTTGTGGGTAATCAGCATCCACAATGTATCCTTCGGGGTTCACCTCTTCCTGCTCATCGTCATCATCATCGTCAACCATGATGGGTTTGGGCGGTACTGCAACAGGCTTGGTGTCTTGCCTTTGTTGTTCAACCGGTATCGGGTCAATGACATCAAGGATGTGCACGATGATTGCAGTGTGGTTGTCTTTGTTCTGGCTTGTGGCTTTCGTCAAGATGCTCACTTTGTTGTCATCGTCCCCCCCCATTTCGGAAAAGTTGAACCTGATATGTTCGTCTTCCATCTCCTCCAGCATGCCATCGGAGCAGAGATAGAAATAATCACCCTTTCTTATGTCAGCGGTGTGATAAATGTCGGCTCTTGGCCTCCTCTCCATCCCAGGCTGCATGGCCCTTGTGATGACGTTTCTCTGGTTGGATGTCTTGGCCTCTTCTGGTGTCATCTCCCCCAATAAGATCAAATCATTGACCAGAGAGTGGTCTCGTGTTTTATGCAATATCACGGTGTCGTCTCTTCCCTTTCCCGGTCTGATGTGATAGACCCTGCTATCCCCGATGTGTGCGATGGTGCATCCTTTGTCGTGGAATTTCAACAGTGTCATGGTCGTGCCCATCTTCTTTGCCGACAAGCTTGCATTGGGCGACACGGCATCCAAAGCATCGAAAGCATCGGCAATAGCCTTGTTCAGCATCGCGTCGTCGAAGCCACCTTCCGCATCAGGTGCACTTGCAAAGATGGACTTGCGCATGGCATCGCAAACTGTTGCACTGGCCACCTCGCCCGCTTCATGTCCTCCCATGCCATCGCATAGGATGAACAGTCTGTCGGAATCCTTCTGTTGCCCATAGGCAGGGAACAAGTCATCCTCTTGATGGGGATTACCTTCCGAATCCTTACGCTGTCCGTATTCCCAAATGGATTTTACCGTCAATTTGTATTTCATCTTTGTATTTTTTCTTTTTAAGAATGATGGTGATATGGAACGACTTTCTATTCTCTGAATGCCGTTGCTTCAGGGTCAGGCATTTCGCCCCCTGCATTAGGCATTTCAAAAATCACATCCACTCCGGGAAAGTTGATGATATCTCCATCCTTCAAGATTAATTCGTCTCCATATTCAATTTTCGCATGGCCAATGGATGTTTCATTCGTTTCTTTTTTGTATAACGACGCGTAGTGTACGAATCCTTTTCCAGGAACGTCCTTTACATCTATGATCAAGTGCTCCCTGCTCATCCTGTTGCTCCCGGGAAGATGGATGTCTGCATTTGACGACCCTGCAGTTCGACCAAGCACATTTCTTCCCTCCCTCAATTGGAAAGATTCTCCATTGGGTAATACTGTCACCTTGCCAATGACTGTATTGATGTTCAAGCCGCCAATCTGGGTGCTTTCACGATTTGATTTGACAATTTTTTCGAATTTACTGAACGGTGCTTTTTGTTTGCATACCGGACAGGGTATGATTTTCTTTTCCAAGCCCGGTTTCGACTTAGCCGCCAACACAGCTCCGCAGAAAGGGCATTTGATTTTTATGATTTCGTCCATATCTCTTCAAAAATTATGTTTTTCGGAACAAATCGTCTTAATCTTTCGTAAACTTGCATTTGCAATAGGGGCAACCATTGTCTTGTCGCAACACGCGATACGATTTGTTGCCCAAGAAATGCCTGCAGGCGGGGTTGGGGCACACATAAAGCGTTTGCAATTCCGCATTCAAGTGTTCCATGTCTTCAATCGATGTGTCGTTCCTCTTGCGGAAGTAATTCCTGACCATCAATATCAAGCCTATCACGGGAAGGATGATGGTTATATTACTAATTTCCTCAAATTCCAAAACCCTCAATACGCCAGACAGAGCACCACTTCCAATTGTGAACAACATCGCGAAACTTTGTGCAGTAGCAATTTCCGCAGTACGTTTTTTGATGCTGATCATCTGCTTGTTGTAATTGTCCCACACCATTTCCAGAGGTTTGATTGAAAACTCCTTGGACGATGGCGGAATCACCTTGTCCACCATCTTGGATGCGGTTTCCATGATGGTGGCAATCGGGATGGAATATCTGTCGATTCCCATTTGCAAGTTGTCGCCAATCTTCACAGCCTTTGTGGCAATCTCCAACCCATTGACATAAGTGACGTTTTGGGATTTGAGATTTTGCACTTTCATCTTCCCATTGACATCGACATCTATTTTGCAATGGGCAATGTTTTCTTCCGGCTTGCACCTACTGACGGATTGAGGCACAGTGTTTTGAGCCCCAAGGACCCCCTTCACAGGCTTTCCATTAATGTTGATGGAAATCAACAAACGCCCGTTTTGAGGTTCTTTTCCAACTAATATGGTCCTGCCTCTTAAGTTATTCATATTTCTATAATTATTATACAAGGACTCACTATCTTTGGACCATGGTTTGCCAAATCGACAAATATGAGACGGGATGTGGCAGCACTTTCCTTTCCTCTACGCATCTGCGGTCTCCAAAAGCCTGTTTTTCAAAATTTGGCATAGCCAGAATTGTTCATAGTAAGACCAACTTTGGATATCCACTGCAAATATAGTGCAAATAGTGTGAAAAACAAAACAAATAACATTTTTTTGCTTTCATTGATGAAATGTGGTATGTTCAAGTCCAAAAGGAATACGCAAATGTGGCAGTGCAAGGGGTAACGTTTGCACTGCCACATCTGCGTACATACGGCATTTGTTATTGTATGGTATCGATGCGCAACTTGAGCACCCCGGCCGGTACACGCACCTCCACTACATCACCAGTCTTTTTGTTCATCAAGGCTTGCCCGATAGGCGACTTGACGGAAATCTTGCCCCTGGCGAAGTCAGCCTCGTGTGGACTGACAATGGTGTAACTCATCCTGGCATTGTTGTTGAGGTTGGTCATATCCACCTTGCTGAGCAGTTGCACGCCTTCGCCATTGAGTCTCGACGTGTCTATGACCCTCGCATTTTCCAACACCTTCTGTTTGAAACGTATCCTTCCGAGCAAGCGCGACTGCTCGCGCTTGGCGGCATGGTATTCGAAATTCTCGCTGAGGTCTCCCTTGTCGCGTGCCTCGGCAATGGCCTCCCTCACTCGAGGCAGGTCCACGGTCTCCATTTGACGGAGTTCGGCCACGAGCTCGTCGTAGCCTTCTTGTGACATATATTCAAAACCCATTAGTAACCTTCCTATTTTGCTTCATCCATGGTTTTTTGACTTATAAGTCCTTCTGCTCTAAACAACCAAGGATTTAATGTTCATATTGTGCAGCAGCGTGGAATGACCAGCCTTCATCATGGATGCAGCGACGGATTTCAGGATGGACACTCAAAGAATGATAGAAAAAGACTTATGCCTCACATATGTTCAAGACAACCAAGATTGGAGCATCTCAGATTTTGTTGCACGGCAACACGAGCATAGGTTGAGTCTTCATCACCATGCTTCCCCATGTAAGGCCAAGACCGAAAGCAGAGCAGACCAATGTCAATGGCCTGCTGGCAAGTTGCTCGGCAATCTCAGACACCATCAGCATAGGTATGGAAGCCCCGCCAAGGTTGCCAAACTTTTGCAGATTGTATGGTGCTTTAGCAGGGTCGATTTTCATTTTCTTGACAAATCTGTCCACAATCAGCTTGTTGGCTTGGTGGATGAGGAAAAAGTCCACATCCTTGTCCTTGTCGATTTGCTCCCTTTCCATCAACTTCTTGAGGCTTACAGGCGGTTTGGTGATGGCGAATGAAAACACATCCATGCCATGTATCAATGCGTCTTTCGGAGCCCTTATGATGCCCTTTCCGAAATCCTCTTCTTTGAACGACTCGATGGTGGCAGGATGGCGATAGCCTCCATGCGGTGTCATGAGTGCTTCATATCCAGCTCCCAATGTGTTGAAATCGATAAGGATGTCGTCAGCGTTTTCATCATGTTCCATTGCCAATGCCACACCTCCATCCCCGAAAAGTGGCACACGGCTCTTGTCTTTTTGCGACCCCATGCGAGAAGCAGTGTCGCCTATGAGCACCAATGCCCTTTTCGCAGTCCCTGCGGAGAGCAGGTTCCCTGCGATGTTGATGGCATAAAGGCATCCGCAGCACCCCATGGGGACATCCAGCACGAATGTCGTCGTAGGTAGTTTGAGCCTTTCTTGCAGAATGCTGGAAGTAGGAGGAGTCTTATAATCTCCTGTCACCGATTCGAAGATGAGCACGTCGATGCTATCCCTTTCCCAATCCAATGCAGCCATCAGTCTCTCGGCGGCATCAAAGCACAGGTCGGAAGCACACGTGTTCTCATCGGCAAGGAATCTGTTCTTGATGCCCACGGTGGCATCGAAGGTGTCAGCTTCCTCTTCAGAGAAGAAGGTGAAGTCGCGAGATTTGACTATGTTGTCAGGAACCGTCCCAGTGACACCTTTCAGTGCCACGTTTTTAATTTGCCAAAATGCCATTACCCTATTTCGATGTCATATTTTTCCAACACTTTTCTTGCAGCAGCAAAGGACGTGAATTCGATGATGTCCTCAGCGTCAAGCATCAAGTCGAATTCGTCTTCCACGGCAGTGGTGAGGCTGAGCTGATGGATGGAGTCCCAGTTGTCAACGGATTTGTTGTTGAAATCGTCGTTCACCATGCTCTCCTCCACGGAAAACACTTCGACGAAAATCTTTTTGAGTTTTGCTAAGTTGTCCATATTATTCTATTGGTTGATTACTTTTCCTGCCTCGTTTCTCAAGATGGCTTCCACCACTTTCACTTCAATGTTTTTGTGGAAGAGGTGGGTTTTTTCCTCCACGAATAGAGGCAGGCTTTCGGCCAGCTTGGGTTCTGTGACCAGTATGGTTAATTTCTCGTCGTCACCCTTGCAATAGCAATCGGTATGGTATTCCTCCTTGATCAAGTTCTCCACTTCGTCCAGCCCGATTCTCAGGCCGAAAATCTTGAGGAATCTCTTCAGTCGTCCTACGATATAATAGCAGCCGTCGGCATCGCGTCGCGCAAGGTCGCCCGTATGCATGACGCCGTGGTTCTCATCCCCTTTTGCCAGGTCGTCTATTGTCTGTGCATACCCCAGTGTGACATTCTCCCCACGGTATACCATTTCCCCCACGGCTTCCCCTTCGAACGTTTCATTTCCATTGTCGTCCACGATAGACAGTTGGCCTCCAGGTTCAGCCCGCCCTATGCTGCATGTCTTTTCCAAAGCCAATTCAGCTGGAAGGAAAGCCATGCGCGCCGTGCACTCCGACTGCCCGTAAGTGGCGATGAATTTCTTCCCTTTGTCGTGTGCGTATTGGGCGAGGGCGTGAAACAATTCCGGCGACAGTTTGCCACCACCCTGGGTGATGATGCGCAAGTTGGGCAGATCCATTCTCATGAATCTCAACTTGGCCATGATTTCATAGCTGTAGGGCACGCCCGTGAAGCTTGTTGCTTCCTTCAGAGTTGCCCAGAAGGCTTTGTCGAGGAGCGAGCGTCCTGACAGCAGCAAGGTGGCCCCCGCGAGAAGATGAGATGCTATGACCGACAATCCCATGGTGTAGTGCATCGGCAGTATTGCCATGGCCTTCTCGCTCTCTGTCAGTTGGAAGAGCCTTCTGACATTGTCGGCATTGGCTTCGATGTTTCTGTAGCTGTGGCGCACCAATTTCGGACTACCCGTAGAACCGGAAGTGGGAAGAAGAAGAGACAATTCCTCATGCAAGGCGACGGGCGGGTTGCCTGTTTGCACCAAGGTGTAGTCCCATGCGGAGAAGACGGCTTCATAGCCCATGCGTTCCACCATCCCAGACGGCAACCAAATGTATGCGGGTTTGTAT
>Ga0247610_10008211_pt1 | contig 10639 bp, 8 predicted proteins | sample 174DNAGHGhighgp2_FD_193483 | JGI IMG/M metagenome (GOLD analysis project Ga0247610, IMG submission 193483) | Sheep rumen microbial communities from Palmerston North, Manawatu-Wanganui, New Zealand - 1742 DNA GHGhigh gp2 | ecosystem: Host-associated > Mammals > Digestive system > Stomach > Rumen ... | reverse complement strand
CGGGTATCTGCCTGACGAGATGGCCATCGAGGCACCGTTCTTCGGGAAGAACGTACAGTCGATGCTGAAACTCGGACGTGCCCAGGGAACGGCCATTGCGGCTGCCATCCATCATGGGGTTCCCATCCATGAGTATGCCCCGATGAAGATCAAGATGGCGATTACCGGTAATGGTAATGCCGCCAAGGAACAGGTGGCCGGGATGTTACAGCGACTGTTGAAGATTCCCAACGAGGAGATGTCGAAATTCATGGATGCTACAGATGCCCTGGCTGCGGCCTACTGTCACTATATGCAGATGGGAAAGCCTGAGAGCGACGTCAAATATCGGGGGTGGAAGGATTTTGTGAACAAGAACAAAGAAAAGGTGTCTAAACGGAAGACGAAGGATGAAGACGATTGAGATAATCAACGCGAGGGCCAGAAAACCGGAATGGTCGATGGCTGAGCCTGTGAACTTCTGTTTAGAGGAGGGCGAGCATATCGCCATCATAGGAAGGAATGGAGCTGGCAAGTCGATGTTTGTGGATATGATCACGGGGCGTCATCCTGCTTTTCCTGATATGGTGAAGTATGCCTTCGATGAGCCCTATAACAATCTGAAACATATCTCCTTCCGAGATACATATGGTGGGGACAATGACCGAACCTATTTCCTCCAACAGCGCTGGAACCAGATGGAGATCGATGAAGAAACACCTACCGTGGGTCAAAAACTCGAAGAGGCATATCAGTTGGCTGGTGAGGACACTCAAGAACGTAGGACATTGCAGCAACATATCTACGAGTTGTTTCATTTGGAGCCATTGCTCGACAAATACATTATCCTGCTATCCAGCGGAGAACTCCGCAAGTTCAAGTTGGCCGCCTCACTTTTCACTCATCCGAAGGTTCTCATTATGGAGAATCCTTTTATCGGACTGGATGCAGAGACAAGAGATCAGTTGAAGGAACTGATGGCGATGTTGGCTAAGGAACAAGGACTGCAAATCATACTCGTACTGGCGAAGACGGACGAGATTCCTGATTTCATCACCCATATCGTGGAAGTTCGCGAGATGCGGGTGTTGCCGAAGACAGAAGTAAGAAGTAAGAGGTTAGAGGTTAGAGAATACCCTCAGCCACAGAACATTTCTCTCACCTCTCCCACGTCACCACTCACCACAAAATCCGAGGTCATACGATTCAAAAATGTCAGCATCCGCTATGGGGAACGGACGATATTGAAGGATCTCGACTGGACGGTGAGGAAGGGTGAACACTGGTCACTATCCGGCCAGAATGGTTCCGGCAAGTCTACCCTACTCTCACTGGTCTGTGCCGACAATCCCCAGCGTTATGCCTGCGACATCTCCCTCTTCGGACACAAACGTGGCTCGGGCGAGAGTATCTGGGACATTAAACGACATATCGGCTATGTCTCACCCGAGATGCATCGCAGTTATCGACAAAACATCCCAACCATCGAAATTGTGGCCAGCGGCCTAAAAGATACCATCGGCCTCTATACCCGCCCCAACGAAGCAGAAAAAGAACAATGTCGGAAATGGCTACAGGTTTTCGGCATCGGTCATCTGGAAGAACGCAAATTCATGGAGATGTCGAGTGGTGAACAACGACTTGTCCTCGTGGCAAGGGCTTTCGTGAAAGAGCCCGACCTGCTGATTCTCGACGAACCGCTTCATGGACTGGATGATGAAAACCGCAGGATGGTCAAGGCTATTGTGGATGAGTATTGTCAGAATCCCGATGTCACACTCATCTATGTGACCCATTATCAAAATGAGTTACCGACATGTATCGATAACTCATTATATCTGAAAAAAAACTAAACTTACTTCTCCATCAGCGCTGCTGTGCGTACTCGTGACAGCGTCTCTGGTGTCATCTGCAAATAACTGGCGATATAGACCAACGGCGCACGGAGCACCAACTGAGGTTGGTTCTTTACCAGTTTCTGATAACGGTCCTGCGCACTCTCAAAGCGCAACATATCGGCATGGTGCTGACTCAGTATGAGCGATTCTTCCAATATCTTACGATAGAGAATCTGGATGTTCACACTCTTCATGGCCACTGCCTCCAAATCAACCTTCGGCATAGCAATGATAATGGTCGGCTCCAAAGCCTTAATCTGCAACTGTGACGGTTTCTCACGGAACAGACTTTCGATACACATGACAATCGAGTTCTCGGTGGCCATATATTCCGTCAATTCCTTTCCGTTTTTATAATAGAACTGACGGACGAGACCCTTCACCACCCAGTAGATGTTCGTACAGGTCTCTCCCTCGCGAAGAATCATATCGTTCTTCGCAAATTTCTTCGGCACGAGTATGCTTTCCAGCAAATCGAGTTCGTCATGTGTCATCGTACTGTATCTGCGTGCCAACTCACGGGCTACGTCTCTTGTTGTGATACTGATGTTAGCCATAGGTCTTCTAAAATATGTTATTAGTCCAATTTCAATACTGCAAGGAAGGCCTTCTGCGGCACTTCCACATTACCAATCTGTTTCATACGTTTCTTGCCACGCTTCTGCTTTTCCAACAGTTTACGCTTTCGCGAGACATCACCGCCATAGCACTTGGCAGTCACATCCTTGCGCACCTGTTTCACCGTCTCGCGGGCGATGATCTTCGCGCCAATAGCCGCCTGAATGGCAATATCAAACTGCTGGCGCGGAATCAGTTCCTTCAGTTTCTCACACATCCTGCGCCCGAAGGTCACGGCATTGTCCTGATGCGTCAATGTTGACAGGGCATCCACAGGCTCGCCATTCAGGAGGATATCCAACTTCGCCAACTTTGAGGGACGGAAGCCATCAATATGGTAGTCGAACGAGGCATAGCCTTTGGAGATAGACTTCAGTTTGTCGTAGAAGTCAATCACGATCTCACCCAACGGGAGCATGAAATGCAATTCCACACGATTACCGCTGACGTATTGCTGGTCAATGAGTTCTCCACGCTTGTCCAGACAGAGCGTCATAATTGGCCCGATATAGTCTGCAGCCGTGATGATAGAGGCACGGATATAGGGTTCTTCGATATGATCAATCATCGTCTGGTCAGGCAGTCCGGAAGGATTATGTACCTCCTTCACCTCCCCTTGTTTAGTATAGCACATATACGATACGTTAGGCACCGTCGTGATGACATCCATATCAAACTCACGATCCAATCGTTCCTGAATAATCTCCATGTGTAACAGTCCGAGGAAGCCACAACGGAAACCGAAGCCTAACGCCACCGAACTCTCTGGCGTGAATGTGAGCGAGGCATCGTTGAGTTGCAGTTTCTCCAAAGAGGCACGGAGATTCTCATAGTCCGTCGGATCAATGGGATATACACCGGCGAATACCATCGGCTTCACTTCCTGAAAACCTTCGATGGCTGCATCGCAGGAGCGGGACACATGGGTAATGGTATCACCCACCTTGACTTCTTTCGAGTCTTTGATACCACTGATGATATAGCCCACATCGCCTGTACGCAGTTCCTTACGGGGAATCATATCCATTTTCAGCACACCAATCTCATCGGCATCATATTCCATGCCCGTATTAAAGAACTTCACGAGGTCACCTTGACGGATTATACCGTTCACAATCTTGAAGTAGGCAATAATACCACGGAAAGAGTTAAACACCGAATCGAAGATCAGGGCCTGTAAGGGAGCCTGTTCATCACCCTCTGGGTGAGGAATACGCTCCACGATTGCATCAAGCACCTGCTCGATACCCTCGCCCGTCTTACCGGATGCACGCAGGATATCCTCGCGCTCGCAGCCAATCAGGTCGACAATCTCATCTTCCACCTCATCGGGCATGGCAGAGGGCATGTCAATCTTATTGATGACAGGGATAATCTCCAGATTATGGTCGATAGCCATATAAAGATTGGAGATGGTCTGTGCCTGCACGCCTTGAGTGGCATCGACCACAAGGAGGGCTCCTTCACATGCAGCAATGGAACGTGAAACCTCGTAAGAGAAGTCCACGTGTCCTGGGGTATCAATCAGATTGAGGATATATTTTTCGCCATTGTGCATATATTCCATCTGGATGGCGTGGCTCTTGATGGTGATGCCACGCTCACGCTCCAAGTCCATGTCGTCGAGCATCTGTCCCTCGGTAACCTGAATGGTCTTCGTGAACTCCAGCATACGGTCAGCCAAGGTCGACTTGCCATGATCGATATGCGCAATGATACAAAAGTTTCTTATATGATTCATTTATAGTAATCGTCTCTTTGAATTGCAAAAGTACAAAAAATCCCTCGTATTACCAATATTTTTGCTTTTTTTTGGAGTTTCCACGACGAAATTTAATATTTCTGAGTAACTTTGCACCGAAAAAAAAGCATTCATTATGAAAAAGGTATTGGTATTTGCCTGTTTGGCATTGTTATTCGCCGCCTGTCAGGAGTCATTGGAAGACAGGTGCGCCCGTGAGTCCAAAGAGTATACAGCCAAGAACTGTCCTGCGAAAATGGGAGACAATATTATTCTGGACAGTCTGACATTCGAGAAGGGTTCCCACACCCTCCACTATTACTATCGTCTGACAGGCATTGCTGACAAAGAGGGGGTGCTTGACTCTTTAGAGGCCATGAGAACCCTAAAAGACGGGCTGAGAAACACAACGGCCATGAAGACCTACAAAGACAATGGGTATAACTTCACATACACCTATCATTCCGAGAAAGACCCAAAGAAGGTGTTGTTTGAGGCAACATTTACAGAAAAAGACTATTGACAAGAAAGCCCCCGGACTTGGGGGCTTTCTGTTTATTCTGGTTGCATATTGGTGTAAACCGTCTGGACATCGTCGAAGTCCTCGAGTTTCTCCACCATCTTATCGATAGTCTCACGCTGTTCTGGCGTGACATCCTTCAGGTCATTGGGGATACGGGTGAACTCAGCACCTGTCACCTCGAAACCATTCTCCTCCAAATGCTTCTGAATAGCACCAAATGAAGAAGGATCGCCATAGATGGTGATGCTGTTCTCTTCCTCATCCTCATCATATTCATCCTCCACGCCATAGTCAATCAGGTCGAGAATCATCTCGTCCATATCCAGACCGTCCTTCTTTTTGAAAGTGAACACGGCTTTGTGGTCGAAGAGGAAACTCAATGACCCCTGAGTACCCAGATTACCATTGAACTTGTTGAATACAGAACGAACATCACCCACGGTACGAGTAGTGTTGTCGGTCAGTGTTTCCACGAAGATGGCGATTCCATGAGGGCCATATCCCTCATAGGTCACTTCCTTGTAATCGCTCTGATCCTTACCCATCGCGTTCTTAATGGCACGCTCGATGTTGTCCTTCGGCATGTTCTCACGCTTCGCATTGGCAATGATTGCACGCAGTGTAGGATTGTTTTCCGGCTCTGGACCGCCAGCCTTCACGGCAATGGCAATCTGCTTACCAATCTTTGTAAATGTCTTGGCCATGTGGCCCCATCGCTTCAGTTTTGTAGCCTTGCGATATTCAAATGCTCTTCCCATATTAATTTACAATTTTACGATTTACAATTTACATTTTTATCTCAGTTCAGCATTGAGTTGTTTCTTGATGTTGGCAATGAGTTTCTGCATAATGGCATCAATCTGCTTGTCACCCATGGTTTTCTCTTCGTCTTGGAGAATGAAGTTCACTGCATACGATTTCTTGCCGACAGGCAATTTGTCACCCTCGTAGACATCAAAGAGTTCCACCTTCTTCAGTAGTTTCTTCTCCGTCTGAAGGGCAATCTGCTCAATCTGTGCAAACTCTACGCTGTTGTCTACCAAGAGGGCGAGGTCACGGCTCACGGCCGGGAACTTAGGCACCTCAGTATAAACCACCTCGTTCTTCTTGACCATCTTCATCAGTGCCGTCCAATTCAATTCTGCATAGAAAACTGGATTGTCAAGTCCGAACTGCTTCAGGAGTTTCTTCGAGATGATACCCATTTCGTAGAGTTTCTTACCGCCACGATTTTCAACGGTCATACCTGACGAGAAGATATCATTCTCTGACTTCTTGAGAACAATCATACCCCGTTTCACTCCGATTCGACGGAGAATGTTGATAACACAGGATCGCAGTTCATAGAAACTTGAGTCCTCATCGGCATGAGCCCATGAACCCTCGACACGCTTACCCGTCACCCAGAGGCCACAGTGATACTGCTCCTTGTAGGCTTGCATCGGGTCATCGTCGTTCTGCTTCTCAGGATTGAAGGTGTATACATTTCCAAATTCGAAGAAACGCAGGTTCTGGCGCTTGCGGTTCACGTTGTGCTGGATACTCTCCATACCACCGAAAAGCAATGTCTGGCGCATCACATTCAAGTCGGTAGAGAGTGGATTTAGAATCTTCACGCAGTTCTCTGCAGGATAGGCATTACGACCTTCGTAGTAGGCTCCTTTTGTCAGGGAGTTGTTCAGGATCTCGTTGAAACCCTCGCCCACCAACTGCTCACTGACCAGATTGGCCAGTTTGTGCTTGCGGTCTTCGTCGCCCTTGATGACGAGTGATCCTTTCAACTGTGTCGGAATCTCCACATTATTATATCCATAGATGCGCAGGATATCCTCCACCACGTCACAGGGACGCTGCACGTCCACACGATAGGCAGGAACCTCCAACGTCAATCCCTCTTCAGATTCATTGAGCACCTTCATTTCCAGACTCTCACAGATGGCCTTGATGGTCTCAACGGGAATGGTCTTACCCACGAGATTGTGCACATATTCATAACTCAGTTCCACCACTGGGTTCTTCATCGGCTCTGGATAAACATCGCACACCTCCATCGACACCTTACCGCCTGCTAATTCCTGACAGAGGATGGCTGCCTGCTTCAGGGCATAGATAGTACCATTGGGATCGACACCACGTTCGAAACGGAACGAGGCATCCGTGCTCAGCCCATGACGGCGGGCACTCTTACGGATCCATGTGGGATGGAAGTAAGCACTCTCAAGCACCACGTTCTTTGTGGTCTCGTAGGTACCACTACCCTTTCCACCAAACACACCTGCTATACACATCGGGTCTTCTGCATTGCAGATAGCCAGATCGCGGTCGGAGAGTTTGTGTTCCTCACCGTCAAGCGTCTGGAAAGGTGTGCCTTCTGGCATGGTCTTCACAACAATCTTGTGACCTTTCACCATGTCAGCATCAAACGTGTGCAGAGGCTGACCGTATGCCATCATCACATAGTTGGTGATATCCACTATATTATTAATAGGACGCAGGCCAACGGTAGTCAACCTATTCTTCAACCAGTCTGGACTCTCCTTGACTTCGCAGTCGGTGACGCTCACACAGGCATAGCGTTTACATGCCTCCTGATTCTCGATAGTCACCTCGATGGGAAGGTCATGATTATCCACCTTAAATGCAGAGCAGTCAGGACGGTGCAACGAAGTCTCATAGCCGTTCTGTTTCAGCCAGGCATAGAGATCACGTGCCACCCCCCAGTGACTCAGGGCGTCTGCACGGTTGGCTGTGATGTCCACCTCAATCAGCCAGTCGCTCTCTAGATGGTAGTACTCTGCTGCAGGCGTACCCACCACAGCATCCTCAGGCAACACGATGATGCCAGAATGGTCGTTACCAACGCCTATCTCATCCTCAGCGCAGATCATACCACAGGACTCTACGCCACGCAACTTCGACTTCTTAATGACAAACTCCTTGTCGCCGTCATAGAGCACACAGCCCAAGTCGGCCACAATCACCTTCTGTCCGGCAGCCACATTGGGTGCACCACACACAATCTGAGAGGGCTCGTCCTTGCCCAAGTCTACCGTTGTCACATGCAGATGGTCGCTGTCGGGATGAGCCTCGCAAGTGAGCACCTTACCCACATAGAGACCCTTCAGACCACCTTTAATACTCTGTACTTCTTCCAATGCGTCGACTTCGAGACCTGTTGACGTCAAGGCATCACACACCTGTTGGGCCGTCAGGTCGAAATCCACGTATTCCTTCAACCATTTGTAGGAAATATTCATTATACCGATTCTTTAGTAATTACTAACTTTGAAATTTCAGCGTGCAAAGGTACTAAAAAATCGGTACACTGACAAATTTTTCCTGCGAAATCTGTGTAATCTGTGGCGAAAACTACTCGATACACTTCATTATGAAGTCTGCGGCCCCGTTTACTCCGAATGTCCGCACATCGAGCGAGATGTCATAATTGCGGGCGTCCGTCCAGTCTTTACCTGTAAAAGTCTTCGTGTAGAGTTCACGGCTGTAGTCATTATCCACCACCATCGCAGCGGCATCCCGCAGATCCAAACCATACTTGTCTGCAATACGACGTTTCCTACAGTCCTCCGACGAATGGATGAAGATTTTCAGAGCATTAGGATGATTCTCAAAGATGTGGAATCCACAGCGACCCACGATGACACACGACTCCTCCTCCACAATCTGACGGATGGTCTCTGCCTGCGCCTCAAAGAGGTCGTGCGAGGTCTGATCGTGTTCCAGTCCGCTATACTCCGCCCGACTCATATAGTTACGATAGAAATCAGTGAAATCGTCACGCCACAAGGGATTACGGGCCTCGATCTTCTCCATGGCCTCCTCCACAATCCGGCTTTTCTTGGCCATCTCATTCAAGATCTGCTTGTCGAGCAACTTGACATTAAGGCGACGCGCCAACTCTGCTCCAATCTCATGGCCGCCTGTTCCGAACTGGCGACTGATCGTTATAACGAATTGTTCTTCTCTGTTCATAACGCAATGAATTTTTAGTTATTTTGATGCCACAAAGATACGAAAAAACATTGAACTATTGAACATTAAACTATGAACATTTTTCTGCTCTTGTATTTTTTTAACTATTCTGCGCCATATATTGTGCGCACATCTCAGCACAGCGTTCTCCATCAACACCTGCTGAGACGATTCCCCCAGCATAGCCGGCTCCCTCGCCACAAGGGAAAAGACCCTGAATACGAATGTGTTGCAGCGTTTCACGATCTCTGACTATTCGCACCGGACTGCTGGTACGTGTCTCTACGGCAATCAGCACAGCCTCGTTGGTCAGGAAACCGTGTGCATTCCGTCCGAAGGTCTTAAAGCCCTCTTGCAAACGGTGGGAGATCATCTTCGGTAACCAGAAATGCAGCGGACTTGAAATCAGACCTGGGGCATACGACGACTTGGGCAGGTCATAACTCAACTTCCCGTTCACAAAGTCCGCCATCCGCTGGGCAGGTGCCGTCTGCCGCATATTCCCCTGCTGCCAGCACATCCGCTCAAGTTCTTCCTGAAACAGCATCACCCTCAACGAATCAGGAATGGGTTCCAAATTGTCAAATTGTGAAATCGACAAATCATCAAATGGCTGTACTTCCACCACCATCCCCGAATTGCTCCATGACGTTCCTCGACTCGCAGGACTCATGCCGTTTACCACAATCTGCTCCTTATTCGTAGCCGCAGGAATCACAAAACCGCCAGGGCACATACAGAAGGAATACACACCCCGACCCTCCACCTGAGTCACCATCGCATACTCCGCAGCAGGCAGATACCTGCCTCTTCCTTGCTTCGAATGGTACTGTATCTGGTCAATCAACTGAGAGGGATGTTCAAGTCGCACACCCACGGCAATACCCTTCGCCTCAATCTCAATCTTTGCTTCTGCCAGATATCTGTAAACGTCTCGTGCAGAGTGACCTGTGGCCAAAATTATCGGACCACGATATTCTTTGTCTGCAATACAACCAACGACCTTATCACCCTCCAAGATGAACTGAGTCATCTTCGTCTGAAAATGTACTTCTCCACCACAATTAATAATGGTGTTACGCATAGCCTCGATCACTTTGGGTAATCTGTCTGTCCCAATATGTGGATGGGCATCAGCCAAGATTGCCGTCGAGGCTCCGTGCTGACAGAACACATTCAGGATCTTATCTGTATTACCGCGTTTCTTCGAACGAGTGTAGAGTTTTCCGTCAGAATAGGCACCTGCCCCACCCTCACCGAAACAATAATTACTCTCAGGATCCACCTTCTGCATCTTAGTGATGTTAGCCAGGTCTTTCTTGCGCTCATGCACGTTCTTACCCCTTTCTAATACGGTGGGTCTGTAACCAAGTTCTATCAGTCGCAGTGCAGCAAACAGTCCTCCTGGACCAGCACCAACGACGATCACCTGAGGCTTTCCCTCCACATTCGGATAGTTCGTATACTGGTATTCATCATCATGAGGCTGTTCATTAATGTATACGCGCACTTTCAGATTGACGTATATCTGTCGCTGACGGGCATCGATACTGCGCTTCAGAATGCGCACACCATAGATTGTCCTCACGTCAAAGCCATGCTCCTGAGCGAGATAGGCCTTCAACCTATCCTCTTGCGCCGCTATCTCCGGCATCACCCGTATCTGATATTCGTTCGTCATATTCTCTGCAAAGATAATAACTTTCTGGTAATTACACAAATATTTATATTAAAATACGCGAAAACAACCTCGATAACCTCGATCGACTACTGGATCAAATGAGAAACTGACCACTTTTTAGGGAAAAAGCAAAATAATTGATAGAAAATGATGGCGGAATAAAAAAAAGATTGTACCTTTGCAGCGCCAATGGAGGAAACCCCGCTTGT
>Ga0247610_10008210_pt1 | contig 10639 bp, 10 predicted proteins | sample 174DNAGHGhighgp2_FD_193483 | JGI IMG/M metagenome (GOLD analysis project Ga0247610, IMG submission 193483) | Sheep rumen microbial communities from Palmerston North, Manawatu-Wanganui, New Zealand - 1742 DNA GHGhigh gp2 | ecosystem: Host-associated > Mammals > Digestive system > Stomach > Rumen... | reverse complement strand
ATTTTGTAACTTTGCACCCGGATTTAAGAAACATAATGGAAGTTGTACATAAAGTTCTGCCTAATAATGAGATCTTAAGCGAGCTCATCAAATTGGTGAATGAAGGCAAGCGGGTGACGTTACCTGTGAAAGGCAATAGCATGTTACCGTTTATTATAGGAGGGCGGGAAAGCGTTGAACTTGTCAAGCCTGAGGCGGTTGCTGTGGGCGACGTGGTGCTGGCTTGGATCAATGGTTGTCGCTATGTTATCCATCGCATTATCCGGATTGATGGTAACCAGGTCCAGCTCATGGGTGATGGGAATCTGACCGATGACGAATATTGTCTGTTGACTGATGTCAAGGCCCGCGCCGAATATGTGATTGCTCCTAATGGTAAGCGCCGGTATCTATATACAGACACGAGACTACGCCTCTCTCGCCTATGGCGCAGGCTGTTGCCTGTCAGACGTTGGATTCTGGCTATCTACCGTAGGTCATTATTGAAACTGAATATACATATATAATAAATATGAGACAGAAAAAAGGATTTGTGCTGCGCGAAGTGTGCGGCGAGAAAGCGATTGTTGGCGAAGGCTTGGAAACCGTGAATTTTGGCAAGCTCATCAGTCTGAACGATACGGCAGCCTGGCTTTGGGAGAAGGCCGCAGAACTGGGTGACTTCACGGAGGAACAGCTGGCCGACGAAATCTGTAAGGAGTATGAGGTGGAGAAACCCCAGGCTCTGAGCGACATTAAGAAGATTGTCGCTAATTGGAAAGAGATCGGACTGATTCTCTGAAATGAAGAAATACCTGGTCTGGCTTTGGCAGAACACGCGAGGCATCCGGTTGAATATGCTGGTGCGCATCGTGGCGGGCATCGGACGTGTGGCGTTCGGACTGCTGATGGTGTGGCTCTGCAAACGGTTCATCGACGTGACCATCCGGACCGGAACAAACGATGATATCCTGCAGATGATAGCAGCCTTGGTGGCAGTCATAAGTGGGGGTATCATTTGTCGACAGATCTATTATTACTTAGGTATCAAGGCTAGTGCGGTACAGAGTACGGCCATCCGACTGCGTGTGTTTAGCCACCTGTTCCGCCGCCAGATGTTCGACCAGAAAGAGCTGCACTCCGGCGATGTATCCTCCCGTTTGGAGAAAGACATCGATGTAGTGAGCAATGCCACCACCTCATTGGTGCCCGATATCACCGTCACCCTTATTCAACTGGTGGGTGCCTTCTTGTTTATGAACATGATGGATGCCCGCTTGGCCTGGGCCTTGTTGTTGCTCACGCCTATTTTCCTGGTAGTTGGCAAGCTCTTTGCTCGTCAGTTGCGTAAGATGACGCTCGATATCCGTCGCCAGGAGAGTATCATCCAGATGTTGGTACAGGAGACAATGGAGCACAATGCCGTGCTCCGTTCTTTAGAGAGTGGCGACTGGGTGACAGGTCGGCTTGACGATATACAACAGGACTTGAAAGGCAAAATCAACCGCCGGGCCCGTTTCACAGTGGTATCGCGCGTGATTATTTCTTCGAGTTTCAGTTTCGGCTATATCATCGCCTTTATCTGGGGTGCTATGCAGTTACGCACCGGGGCTATCACCTTTGGTGTGATGACCTCCTTTCTCCAGCTGGTCAGTCAAATTCAGCAACCCATCCTGCAGATGCTGAACATGTTGCCACAAGCCATCCACGCCTCAGCCAGCATCGATCGTCTGGAAGAACTTGAGCAGATGGAGGCGGAAGATGAGCAATCTTCTGGCCAGATGATGAGCGGGCCTCTTGGCGTCAGCGTTCAAGACGTCAGTTTCCAGTATGCCGATGGCGACCGCGAGGTCCTCTCCCATTTCAGCTACAACTTCCATCCGGGCAGCAAGACGGCCCTGATGGGTATCACAGGCGCTGGTAAGACCACGCTCTTCCGACTGATGCTGGCCCTTATCAAACCTAACGAAGGCACAATGACTGTCTATGGCCGACATGGAAAAGACTACATCAGCGATAAGACGCGCACCAACTTTGTCTTTGTACCGCAGGGCAATACCCTGATGAGCGGTACCATTCGTTATAACCTCCAGTTGGCCAAGCCCGATGCCACTGACGAGGAACTCCAGCAAGTGCTTCATACGGCGATGGCCGATTTCGTGTTCCAGTTGCCAGAGGGTATCGACACCGAATGTGGCGAACGGGGTGCAGGCCTCAGTGAGGGTCAGGCCCAGCGTATTGCCATTGCCCGAGGTCTGCTTCGTCCTGGTGGCATCCTGCTCCTCGACGAGATCAGCGCTTCCCTCGACGAACAGACTGAGCGCGAACTTTACCGTCGTCTCTTCGAAGCCTATCCGCAAAAGACCATGATCTTCATCACCCACCGCCAGTTGGTCTGTGAGTTGTGTGATGATAAAATTTCATTATAGTCTTACTGCTTTTTTGTGATGTTTATTGACGAAAAGGGCGACTTTTAGTCTTTTTAACAATAATGCACCAAAAAAATTTGCAAGTTATAATAAAAATACCTATATTTGCATCGATTTTAAACTATAATCCAAAGAAAACTAGTATGTTTAAGCGTAAAAATGAGAATCCGCTTTAATATTATATATAAGGTATATAAGGAGCAGACGCTGCTTCAGGATGATGCTGGCCAAAACCGTCCTGTAAGGGAGAGCGGTTGTGGCGACACTTAAAACAAGGTGATTTCGAAGCAAAAATTGAGGAAATATCAGTAAAATGGGCATTTTTTCGAGGTTTTTAATAAAAAAATCGATAAAAAACTTGCACATTTCAAATATTTACCTTAAATTTGCGGCGGATTTTATGTGAAAATGTGATAATTAACATATTTATTAATTTTATTAAAACTTTTAAATTATGGACAAGAAAGAACTGAAATTCTATGAAGCTCCCGCCTATGAGGAGGTGGAGATGGAGCTGCAGGGTGTTCTCTGTGCTAGCGGCGACATTGAAGGTGTCGACGACCAAAGTGACCTCAACGGTGGTAATGATAATCCTGGATTCTAATTATTATTAATAACTAAAATTTAAAAAATATGAAAAAGTATTTGTATAGTGCATTGGCATTGCCATTGCTGTTTGCTTGCTCAACAGAAGAAATTGAGAAGCCGGTAGTTAACAACGACCAATTTGCAGGTATCGAAAAGGTTGATGCTACATTTTCTATGGATGAGGGTGCAATAACCCGTTTTGATGCTGGAGATGGTAGCTGGGTAACTGAGGAAGGCGACCTTTGGGGTTTTGCTTGGATGGGAGGAGGTGAGTCAGCACTCACCATCGACGGTAATGCATGGCAGAACCATAATCTGATTCAGACGGGCGGAATCTTCAAGCCTCAGACAAATATCTATTTAGGTAACTATTACATCTATCGTCCATACGATAAGACCACTGTAAATATTGGAGCAATCAAATTCAAGTCTCTGGAGGAGCAGCCCTTGGCTGAAGGTTACGAAAGTACAAAACAGCCATGGAAGAATCTTGGTAAGACTGCTATCAACATCGGCGACAAGTGGACTAATGTTATAGCAGCAGGAAATACTTACACTGGTGACCCGCTTACCTATAACAAGCCTGGTACCCAACAACACTACAAGATTTATGCAGCTCTCTTCTCAAACCAGACTGGTCTTGACCTGACTTATCAGAAGAACAATCCAAAGTTCACTGCTGATAAGAGGGTTCAGGGTGCTACAGATATTGATCAAACCTATACAGCAGGTACAGAAGTCGGTTCTGCTGCCATCACTGAATTAACTATAGATCTTGATGGCGCAGCCAAATCTTTCACCTATGCTCCTACTGCTGAGCCTAGCGCAACCCACAGTGGTACATACTGGGCAGACAAGAGTAATTTGGGTGCTGGTCAGGGCTTCACCTTCACTGATGATGTTGTCACTTTGAAACCTGCAGATGATGTAAATGGTGTTTCAACTGGTGCTGATGGCAGCAAGGGTTGGTTCTGGTTCAACAGCCTGCCTGTAACTGCTGGTAATGGTGCATTAGGAACGGCTGTCCAGGCTGTTCTCACCACAAGCTATGGTGTTGTTACAGTAAATTCGACTGTTGGAGCTTGTGCTTGGGCATTCGATAAGTATAACGCTACCGCTACTTCTCCTGAGTGGATTCAGTTGGCTGGCGCTGATGCTGCTGCCACTCCCACAACTCCTGCAACATGGAATCTTGCTGGTGCTCATAACACATTCATTAACCAGTATGGTAACCACAAGGGTAAGTATGCTCTTACTGTTGACTTCTCTACTGGTGTGATGAATAATATGCACATCAAGAACGATACACACCTGCAGACGCTGCTTAAGTACTATATCGCTTCAGGTAAGAATGAGGTCGTTACGTTGAATCTTGATGGAGCCAGTGCTACAGACAAGACATTTAAGCTTTCTAAGATCTCTATCGCTCTTCTTCAGACTATCAATGCTAGTGGTGTCAAAGTGTTAGTTCAGCCTTGTACTACACACAACAATCCTGTAAAGATCATCGTTACTCAGGATGGTTCGGCAGGTAAGACAGAGGTTCCTGATCTCAATAACGTATTTAAAACAGCTACAGATGTATACCTCGCAGCAGGCACCGATTGGACTTGGAAGCAGCGTACTGGTCTTAATCAGCTCACTATTGACGCTAACGTAGCTTCTCTCACCAATGAAGGTACACTCACAGTTAATGCCGATAACATTGATCTGAGCATCGCTGGTAAGACTATTACAAATGCCGCAGGTGCAACCATGAATATTACTAAGGTTACAACTGCTAAGACTGCTCTTAATAACTTCGGTACTATCAACGTTGGTGCTGCTGGTAACACTGCTGCTGAGCTCCGCGCATATGGTATAGCTATTACTAATGACGCTACAAGTCTGACGGCACAGGGTGTTATCAACAACTATGGTGTAGTAGGTGTAACTGCCGGTACTGGTGGTTTCTTCTATAACTATGGTAAGATTGACATGAAGAACGATAATGCTATCACGCTGTTGACTTCTAACGAAACAGCTGGTGCTAACTTCGCTGCTACATGGGCTGCAGGCAACAAGATGGGTACTGTGGTATTGCCAGACAATAATCCAACCGCTATTGTATCTGTTTCAAATGCTACAAATACTGGCTTCATCAAGTACACCTTGCCTGCTGGTACAACAACTTATCGTACTCCTACTGGTAACGTGAAGTTCAACACGATCGTTGTAAGCGAGGACATTACGTTCAATGCTACTGAAAATGAGATTCAATTCATTGAATTCAATGGTACACGCACTCAGGTTGTCAACCCAGCAGCTGGTAATCTTCCCAACTTGAAGGGTGTTATTCTAAACGCTGGCAAGAGCATCATCATTGAGAAGGGCAACACTATTAACTGCACAGTTGGTGCATACCTCGGCACAGGTGCTACAGTTTACCGCGGTGGTATATTTAACTATGTTAGTACAACGAACTACTTCGGCAACTGGTCAACCGATCAGATCATTGAGTACTAAAAAATCATGATACTCACGAAGTGTCTGACACGATGTGAGATAAACTAAACCCATCTGGGGCGCAGGCTTTGACCTACGCCCCAGATTTTTTTGAGGAGAGCACCGGTTAGTAGCAATCATCGAAGTCATGGGGACAGGCACCTGGGTATGGATGCCTGTTTTCATGCCTTTTTCTTGCTTTTCTCAAATATAATCCCTATCTTTGCACCTGTAATTCGTTTGTTTCGTTACAAACATAACAAAAAGAATGATAATTTGACATATAAAGAAGTTAGGATGGATTTTTTTAAGGAAATTAAAAATCCGGTTAAGTTTCTCCGGCATATCGACATCAGCGGTTTTTTGTTTCATAGAGGGAACGAGGGATGCTTAGGTACTCGCTTCCTTAGCGATGGCAATACAATAACAGTAAAAAAACACTATGATAGGAGGATGACGGCATTATCCGGGGTGAAAAGTGCCATAATTCAGGTCGAAAAGTGGCACTATTCTAGTTACGATGGAAGATGGATGATGTAAGAGGGAAGAAGGATGATGGAAGAGGGAAGATGGAAGAGGGAAGATGGAAGAGGGAAGAAGGATGATGGAAGATGGAAGAGGGAATGTCTGATGAACAGATGGCGCTCTGGTATAATGGGGAGATGATATAAAATGATACCAGTAACAAACAGACTACAGGTTGAGGTTCCTCTTAGAGAGAATATGAGGAAAATTTGCATAAAAATTTTGTGATTATATAAAGATGGAAGTACCTTTTCAATACGGCAGATTAGCTGAAGCAGGAAGTTTCATTGATAGGATCGATGACAGACGGGAGTTGAAGAATTTCCTGAGTCATGGGATTAATACTATATTGGTATCCCCAAGACGATGGGGTAAATCGTCGTTAGTGAAAGACATACCCTCAAAGGGTGGGTCTTGATCATCCCGTTTTTAACGTGCCTCGGTGAAGGCTCCTGAAGCCCCACATACTACTTCTCTCTCGTAGAGAGAAGTACGATGGGCTCAGACCTTCACCTCGGCAATCCTCTTCCCCGACACCTCCTCGAGCGTCACGCCACGCCCGACCAGAAGCGCCGCAAAATCGACCTGGTTGATTTTCTCTTCGAATCAACTTGATTTCTGATATAATTCAACTTACTTTTGACCCAAAACTCATTTAATATTATGTCACACAGAAATAACAGAATTTCACCTCATTTACGAGGAACAAAAAACGCTTGTCGAAAAGGATTTGGTTGAAAAAAACAGAGATGTCTTCTCCTTTGTGGATCCGTTGTTTGAACATTGGTTAAAACGCGAATATGGGATAGTAAATCAGTAAAGTAATAGTAGTCCGGCAAAGCCGGCATAACAGATCATGCGGATGGGGTTGATCTTCAGGTAGCCAGTGCCGAAGGCGGTAGCGAGGAAGAGGGCAACGCTGATCCAGAACTGCCAGGGGTTTTCTGTCGGCGTGGAGAAGTTCTCCTTGTTGCAGAGCAGGAGGGTGGCGGCTGCGAGCAGGCCTACCACGGCAGGGCGCAAACCGGTGAATATGGATTGGACGAGCGAGGTGTTCATGTATTTCATGAACATGCGGCTAATCAGAATCATCAGGATGAGGGATGGCAGAACCAAGGCGAATGTGGCGGTAACTGAACCGAGCGTTGCTATCAGATGGCCATAGCCCGCGTTGTGTATGGCTGTATAGCCACAGTAGGTGGCGGAGTTGATGCCGATGGGTCCGGGTGTCATCTGTGAGATGGCCACGATATCAGTGAATTCAGCTGTTGACAGCCAGTGATGGGCTTCGACCGTCTCGTGCTGAATCAGTGACAACATGCCGTAGCCGCCGCCAAAGCCGAACAGGCCAATCTCAAAGAAGGTGATGAAGAGAGACAGAAATATCATTTTTAAGACAACGAATTAAACGAATTTCACGAATTTGTTGGCTGTAGGAATTTGCCGTAAATATAGCCAGCGAGGGCGGCGATGATGATAATGTAGATGGGAGAGACGCCGATGGCCCAGATGGCAAGGGCGCAGACAATAGGGATCCAGATGGTGTAGCGGTTGAGTTTGGCTCGCTGACCCAGACGGAAGGTAGGTACGGCAATGAGAGCGACAACGGCTGGACGGATGCCCCGGAAGATGGCTGCTACGGTGGGGTTGTCCTTGAACTGGCTGAAGAAGATAGCGATGGCCAGGATGATCAGAAAAGAGGGTAGGGCCGTGCCGATGGTGGTGGCGATGGCGCCGCGTACTTTATTTAATTTGTAGCCGACGAAGGTGGCTATATTGATGGCAAAGACACCGGGACAGCTCTGGGCAATGGCGATGAGGTCGAGCATCTCGTCCTTTGACACCCATTGCTTTCTGTTGACCACCTCTTCTTCTATCAAAGGAATCATGGCATATCCACCTCCGAGGGTGAATATGCCAATCTTAAAGAAGGTGCGAAATGATTCCCAATAAATATTGTTCACTTTTACCTTTTTACTTTTTTACCTTTTCCTCAATCCAGCGGCGGGCGTTGACGAAGGCCTCAATCCATGGTGTCACCTCGTCGTTTCGACGGTCGGCGGGATACCAGGCATTCTGCCATGGGAAGAAGGCACGCTCGAGGTGAGGCATCATGCAGAGATGACGTCCGTCGGCAGAGCAGATACCTGCCACGTTATAGTCAGAGCCGTTAGGATTAGCGGGATAACCGGCATAATTGTACTTGGCAATCACGTTATAGGCGCTCTCAGCTTCAGGCAGATGGAACTTACCCTCACCGTGGGCTACCCAGAGACCGAGCTTCGAACCACTCAGCGATCCGAACATCACGCTGTTGTTCTGCGGGATGCTGAGGCTGATGAACTCGCTCTCGAACTTATGCGAGTCGTTGTGCAGCATCTTAGCACCTTTGGCACCTGTGAGACCGAGTTCGACCATCAGCTGGCAACCGTTGCAGATACCCAGAGAGAGGGTGTCCTCGCGGGCATAGAACTTATCGAGGGCCTCCTTGGCTTTCGGATTGAAGAGGAAAGCACCTGCCCATCCCTTGGCCGAGCCAAGCACGTCGGAATTGGAGAAACCACCGCAGAAGACAATGAGGTTGACCTCTTCGAGCGTCTCACGACCAGTGATCAAGTCGGTCATCATGACATCCTTCACGTCGAAGCCGGCGAGGTAGAGCATATAGGCCATCTCACGTTCGCCGTTGGTACCTTTCTCACGGATGATAGCGGCCTTCACGCCTGACGGCATACGACGATCTGGATTCAGACCGTATTGGTCGAGCTTGCCGGTGAAGCCCTTGGGGAATGCCATCTCCAGGGGCTGCTTCTTATAGTTCTCAAAACGCTCCTTGGCCTTGCCATTGAAGCTCTGCTTACGGTCGAGGAGGTAAGAGGTCTTATACCAGACATCGCGGAGGGCGTCGATATCGAAGGTGGCTTCGCCGGATTCTCTAGAAAGACTAGATTCTCTAGATTCTCTAGGATAGACGACTACGATTTCGCGGCTGTCCTCGACTGGATAGCCGATCTTGGCGAAGCCCACACCCTGCTCCTCCATGAATTCCTTGAACTCCTGTTTGTGCTCATCGCTAACCTCGATGACGACGCCGGGGTTTTCTGCGAAGAGAGCTTTTACGATGTCGCCATCCTTGCAGATGTCGTGGAGGTTGATATGAAGGCCTCCCTTGGTATTGGCGAAGCACATCTCCAACAAAGTCGTGATGAGACCGCCGGCAGAGATATCGTGTCCTGCCATGATCCAGCCTTTCTCAATGAGTTGTTGGATGGCCATAAAGGCATCAGCGAAGTATTCGGGATTCTTGACCGTCGGCACATTGTCGCCCACCTTACCTAAGCTCTGTGCGAAGGCAGAACCGCCAAGGCGCTGCTCGTCGAATGAGAAGTCGATATGATAGAGTGATGCATTCTTGTCGTTGACGAGTACTGGCGATACCACCTTTTTGATGTCAGACACCTCTCCTCCAGCCGAGACGATGACCGTTCCCGGAGAGATGATCTTCTCTCCATTGGGATACTGCTGAGAAAGAGACAGCGAGTCCTTACCGGTTGGTACATTGATATGCAGGTCGCAGCAGAAATCCGAGAGGGCTTTCACACCAGCATAGAGACGCGCATCCTCACCCTCCTGAGAGCGGCAAGGCCACATCCAGTTGGCACTCAGTGAGATGCTATCCATGCCTTCAGCCAATGGTGCCCAGACGATATTCGTCAGTGCTTCAGCTACAGAGAGCACGCTGCCAGCAGCAGGATCAGCGAGGCCAGCCTGTGGGGCATGTCCGAGCGCTGTTGCGATACCCTTCTCGCCACGATAGTCGAGTGCGACGACGCCGCAGTCGCTCAAGGGCAGCTGAATCTCACCCTGACACTGTTGGCGGGCAATCTTACCTGTTACAGAGCGGTCGACCTTATTGGTGAGCCAGTCTTTACAAGCGACGGCCTCCAACTGAAGCACGCGGTCGAGGTATTCGTTAATCTTATCCTGGCTGTAGGTTACGTCGGCATAGTGTCGCTCGACGGTCTTGTCGCGCATGATGGTCTTGGGTGAGTGGCCGAACATCTGAGCCACGTCGAGGTCGAATGGTTTCACGCCATCGCCCTGTTTGAATGAGAAATGCGCATCGCCTGTGGTCTCACCGACGACATACAGCGGTGCACGTTCGCGCTCAGCAATACGACGAACATGTTCGATATGCTTCTCATCGATGAGCAGGCCCATGCGCTCCTGACTCTCGTTGGCAATGATCTCCTTCGAAGACAGTGTCTTGTCGCCGATAGGCAGTTTGGTCATGTCGATCTCGCCACCGCACTCCTCAACCAGTTCTGAGAGACAGTTCAGGTGTCCTGCCGATCCGTGGTCGTGGATAGAGACGACGGGATTCACATCCTCCTCGCAGAGGGCACGCACCAGGTTGTAAGCACGTTTCTGCATTTCGGGATTAGCACGCTGAACGGCGTTTAGTTCGATACCGTTAGAGTAGCGACCTGTATCAACCGATGATACCGAACCGCCACCCAGTCCGATGCGGTAGTTGTCACCACCGACCACGACGACCTTGTTACCCTTCTGAGGTTCCTTTTTCAGGCAGTCGCGTTTGGTGCCATAGCCCACACCGCCAGCGAGCATGATGA
>Ga0247610_10008208_pt1 | contig 10640 bp, 8 predicted proteins | sample 174DNAGHGhighgp2_FD_193483 | JGI IMG/M metagenome (GOLD analysis project Ga0247610, IMG submission 193483) | Sheep rumen microbial communities from Palmerston North, Manawatu-Wanganui, New Zealand - 1742 DNA GHGhigh gp2 | ecosystem: Host-associated > Mammals > Digestive system > Stomach > Rumen ... | reverse complement strand
TATATGTACGGATGCCATTTCGTCCAGAACTACTCGCAGGGCCCGATGACCGAAATCGACCAGCGCTTTATCCCTTGGACGGCAGGAGGATGTATTGCCACCAATGCTTTCTGCGGTATCTCAATACCTTGTTTGATAATAACGAAGCGCGCCGCGGACTCTATCCGATTACCGTATCAGGAGACGAGGAGATCCCGTACGCCGATGCCCGGCAGGGATTCGGTGGAGTGCTCTCTGTGGCTTCTCAGGCTCGTGCCCGTATCGTTAACTGCCATTTCATGAAGAATAAGGCGGTGGCATACCCTTCTATCTATAATTTCTATTCGAACCACCGTTACTCTGATCCGGACTCCATGCAGTTCGCGTTCAATACCATCTTCTGGGGAAATGAGGTCTTCGAGGTGGAGAGTCTGGATCAGTTGGAGCATATAGTGCCGCCTACGGCGCAGACAATCAAGGATTTCAACGATCTCTATAAGAAATCCCGTAAGGGTGTCTTCCATTATGATGGAACTAAATGGGAGAACTATGAGCGGCTCTTCCGTGAGTACGACAGCCTGTATAACCATTATGCAGCGGAGAAAGATACCTTTAATGTTAAGGTGACGGATAAGTTAGCCGAGCTCCGTGCGCAGGGCGATGAGTTGGAGGGGCTCTATTTCTGCTCGTACCGCAAGACCTACGGTCCGTCGGGTATGAAACCGACGGCGGAGGGCTATCTGCTCACGAAGGATGAGCAGCGCAGTTTTGTGGACCCGCGTCAGAAGCCTGTGCAGATTAAAGATGATCATGGCTTCCCGGTGGAGGACCTCAGTAATCTCTATTCTTATGTACATGGTAATAATAATACGTTGATTAATCCGATCAATACCGCTACGGACGGACCGAACTTCAAGCAGCCCTCCTTCATTGCCGGTATCGACGGCTATATGCAGAACGCCGATTGGCTGCTCGCCCGTATGAACCTGACGACTGATCAGGGGTGGGGGCACCTCAAGCAGACCGTCACTCGTGGTGTAGGATACTTCCTCACCCGCTATACGGGCAAACAACAATTCGATACATTCGATGAGGCCCTCGCGGCAGCGAACGAAGCGTTGGGCACCGATACCTGTACCGCGTGGAGCGTACTCCCTGTCCGCGGTCTGCCGATCGCTACCTTTGATGATGTACAGCATCCGCTCGGATCCATCTATAACTGGTACTCCAAGCGATATGGCACCTATATGTCAGATGTCAACGCCCCGCTGCCTATCAAGGACCAGTATTACATGGCCTACTCCCGTACGACCAGCGATGAGGAGGTATCCGGCAACATGGATCGTATCTCCAAACAACCGAAAACCGGTGAGACCGATGTATATATTGATGTAGGTTTCTACGAGTACCAGTATGTTCAACTGGATATCAAGGGTCAGGAGATCGATACGATGTGGGTGGCTACCAAGACCAAAGACCCGATTCGTCAAGACGGTCTGACTTGGGAGACTCCAACCACCGACCTGCAGACCGCTATCGACCGGCTGATGTCGTCCCATAACAACCACGACAAGTATATCTGCTTCATGGGCGACGACGAAGGAGGTACATTCTCGCCGACCAATGTGATAGATAACCGTCGTGCGTTCATCATCACCTCTAATACTTTGGAGCCGCTGCTGCCCGATAGTGCCGAGGCGGACTATGACTACGGAGTGAATAGCCTTACCTTCCTCGGCGGATACAGCTTTGACGTCAAGGACGCACCGCGCGATCCGCAAGCGCACCCGACCATCATCGAGATGCCGAATATCGGTACGGCGGCGCAAAGAAACCAGTTGTTTGTCGTCGAGGATATGACTCGGCAGATGGTACAGGCCAACTGGCAAGGAGAATACACCTCGCGCGACAGTGTCGTGATTCCAATCGTCTTTGACGGTATCACATTCATCAATCCCTATTCGACGAAGGACCCGTCTTCCGATGAGGGCGGCTATAATAACCAGGGAGGTATGATGTCCAAGAAGGGTGGTGCGGCTATCTATTACCGCTGGCAACGTCGCTACGAGGGTATCGACGGTGCCTATTCGCCGGATTTTACCAAAGTCTTGCACCCGTATTCGGAGCTGATTGACGGGCGGAAAGTGACACTGCCGAAGCTGACGATATCCAACTGTATTTTCATGGACAATGGTGAGCGTACCACGAACCATAACGAGCGTTCGGCAGCGGTGCGTATTGACCATGGCGGCGGTTCGTCCCTCATCGTCAACAGCCTCTTCCACTCCAATGCCGGCGCGCCGGTATATGCACGTACCTATGATATATTGGAGGAAAAGAACGACTTGTCTTCCGCACCGAACGATGTATTTATCATCAACTGTACCTCGGCACTCAATGACGGACATATCCGTCTGGAGTCCGATAATAGCGAAGTGCATAACTCCCTCATCTGGCTCGATGACCTGCATAACGATACCACCATACAGCTCCAAATGGGTGCGTCCGACCAATGGGATAAGACGACCAACAAAGATCGAGACGGTATCGACGGCCGAATGTCCCATAACGCGGTATGGGGTTGCTTCCAAGCATACGATGATGAGCCCGATGGTGATCCGGTCGGGAATAACCACCCGCTGTCCTCCGAGAACAACAATATCTTCAAGGGACCGGGCTTCCTGTCGCCTTACCTGACGGCTTCCACTTCGGAGCAGCGGCGTGAGCGTTCGTTCCGTCTCAACCCCTCCATCCGAACTCATGGAATGGCGGACAAGGATATCTATCTGAACCGTGTCTTCTTCCGCGTCTATCCGGATACCTGCGCAGCCACGCATAATAAGTACTGGCGTCGCGCCGACGGTTTCAAATCGCGTATCTTTACGAATAACGTGGACGAACTGGTGAATGACTCGGATCTGGCCGCCAAACCGCGTCTGTCCGGAGAAGGTATGGAGCGTGGTGCGTACGAGTGTCTGGCGGTGCTGCAGCGTGTGCTCTACGTCGATCCGTTGAAGCCTGCGTTTAGCGCCGGAGACGGCTCTAACTGGGAGAAAGCCTTTGGGCAGGGACAGTTGCAGAACGCGATCGATGCGGCAGCCGTTTATACCTATATGAACCAATCGGAATCGCTTGTTACCCGAAAAGCCTATGTCTTTGTCAAGGGTTCGGGCGATGCGCTGGACCCCTATAACCTGGATGCCCGTGACGGTGTGTCCATTTATGGCTCGTTGCCGACCTCTTTCAATGATACGGCGTTCGTCGATCCGGAGCAGGATAAGTTCACCGACTCGGAGTGCCAGCGCTTCGTGAACTACGTGCGCGCTACGGTAGCCGGTGTGGCTTCGTCCAAAGACTCGCCGACCAAGATCAACTCCATCCACGTCACCGGTGATGATTTCCAAACGGGCTTCCTCATGGACGGTTTCATGATCACTAACCCGAGTGCCCATCCGGAGCGTACACCGATCTTGCTGGAGAACTCGAAGACCGCGTTGCGAAACTGCCTTGTCGTCAACAATACCGTTCCGAACCATCCGGTAGCCGATATCCGTCGCGGACTGCTCTATAACTGCCTCTTCTATAACGATTCGGCAGATATCATCGTCAAGGTAGGTGGCAACGGTCTGGTACTCAATAACACGATCGTAGCCGATAATGCGGACGTTACGCCGCTCCAGGATACCTATGCGGCAACCGGTGCGGTACAGAATAATATCGCCCTCAACAAGGCGGTCGCAACGCCTACTTGTTTTGCGCCTTATCTGACACAAAACAACCTCTACACCCTGCCGGCGTACTTGACAACGAACGCTTCGCTCGCTTACCAGCTCCACGAGCATAGTCTGATGATAGACGATGGTACGATGGACAATGCACTGCCTGCGCTCTTCAATAGCTACACCGCCGATAACACCATCAATTTCTCGCGTGACCGGGATGTGCTCGGTAACCCGCGTAAGCTGGGCGAATCGGTAGATAAGGGTGCGTTTGAGACCTGGCGTGTAGCGGCAAAGAAAGCGCAGGAGATCACCGCGCTCACCAATAAATTGATCGGTCGTCAGGAATCGCTCGATGCCGATGATGCGATCCGTAATGCGGCCTTTACCGAGCATTATGGCGGTAATGCGTACCCGCATCAAGGCTCCGTGGTCTATCTAATGGATAGCAGCGCAATGACCATGCAGTACGATACGGAGAATGACTTTAAGGACTTCAAGAACAACACCATCATCCTTCGTCCGGGATACATGCTCCTCAAACCCGATGCGTCCTTCTACGGAAACGGCCATGAGGTGCAAATGAACTACCTCGCGGTCGAGAAACGCTTCAAGGATCAGCGCTATGCGCTTACGGCGATGCCGTTTAACTACAACACCGGCAATATCACTTCGACCACCTACGGCGAATGGGGAACGCTCACTTCGCACCTCATGCCGCTCACCTTTACTACTCACCAGTATTCCGGTGCGGCGCGATCGGTGAAGGATTATGTCTTCCAACCCGCTAACTCTGCGGCATGGCTCTCGGTCGATACGCTCAACCGTACCGCTAACGATGCTTACCTGATGGATTTCGGTGCGACATGCGACACCGTCCTGCGTTTCAATGCCTTTGCTCCTCTGTCCGGACAATATGTCTATACCGAGGACGGAGACGATAAAACCGTTTACCTCACCCAGTACGATAACCGCATACCGACCGGAACAGGCACCGAACTCAATTTCACCCGTCAGGAAGATATGGGATGGAACATGAAGGGTCTGCCGTGGCTCGTAACAAACTATCGTACGGATACCATCCTGTGGGCCGGTAACTACCTCCGCCAGATGCATATCCCGCACGTGCTCTACGACCTCGAACAGACCACGCGCTCGTGGGATAGAGGAACCACCCTCTCGGTGGGTAACGGTTTCCTGACCCAGACGGCGACTACCAAAGATAAAGAGTCTGTCCTCTTCCATATTCCGCTCTTCGGTCGTAACGACAAACCCGCACGACCGATGATCCGGCTCGCTGCGAGGAACAATCCGCATGCCGATGTGCTCACCGCGATCCCCGATTCGACGGCAGATAAGTATGTCGATTATACCTACGGACGAGACGGCGTCAAATGGATGCTTAAAGAGGGTGCTCCGCAATTATACCTGCTGGATGCCAAACGGATGGCGCGTATCTCCCTGCTCGGAGCCGCTCCGACGGAGGTCGATATACCGGTCGGTGTCTATGTGCCGCAAGCCGATGAACCGACCCCGTTCACCTTCAGTCTGCCGGAGAAAGAAGCCTTTGCCGGCTATAGCAGCGTATGGCTCATCGACTACCAACTCAACCGATACACCAACCTCATGGAACAGGATTATGAAGTGACGCTGGAGTCGGGTGAGAACAACCGTCGTTTTGCGGTGCGGATCGGCGGCTTCCCCATGACGGACAAGAACGGCAAACGGTCGTACCTCGTCTTTGCACATGACGGTATACTCCATGTCCGCGGACTCATTCCGGGCGACCAGGTTGCTCTGTATGCGCCTTCCGGACAGATACTCTGTACCGCTACCGCATCCTCGTCCGAATGGACGACGCCGCTACCGATTCAGTCCGGATACGTTGTGCGAGTCAACGATACTTCTCATAAAGTTCTTCGATAAAAAATGTGCCCTTCGGGGCACTTTTTTTGTTTAATCCTTGCATATGTCAAAAAAAAGCAGTAATTTTGCCACGCAAGATTGAGTGCTTATGAAAAAGATTCTGATGATTATCTGTGCCGCCGTCAGTGTTGCGGTATCGGCGCAGACGGATACGACAGCTGTAGCTAAGGACAGTATAGAAACTTTTCGCTTCACCACCATTGATAGCGTAGGTATCACGCCTGTAAAGGACCAGAACCGCAGTTCGACCTGCTGGGCGTTCTCCACGCTCGGCTTCCTGGAGTCCGAAGTGCTGCGCATGAAAGGTGTGGAGGTCGATTTCAGTCGTATGTACGTGGTAAGCAAGACGATGATGGACCGCGCGACCTACTGCGTGCGTATGTACAATGAGCCGCATTTCGCCCCCGGCGGTAGTGCGTATGACGTGATCTACTGCATGGCGCATTACGGTCTCGTGCCGCAAACGGCTATGCCCGGCATACGCTACGGCTGGACAGCGAACGACACCCTCCCCGTGCATGCCGAACTCGATAAAGTAGCGGGCGGTTACCTCAAGGGTCTTACCGGCCTCAAGCGTATCAGTCCCGTTTGGCGCGAGGGCCTGCAGGCGATCTACGATACCTATCTGGGTAAGTGCCCGGATTCGTTTGTGTTCGAAGGCAAGACCTACACCCCGCAGAGTTGGGTGAAGAGTCTGGGGCTGAATGCCGACAACTATGTCTCCATCACCAGCTATACCCACCATCCTTTCTATGAGCGTTTTGCGCTGGAGGTGCCGGATAACTGGCGTATGGATCAGATGTACAACGTGCCTCTGGACGAGATGATGCGTATTATCGACAATGCCCTCGCCAACGGCTATACCCTCGCATGGGCTGCCGATGTGAGCGAACTCGGTTTTACCCGCAAGGGTATAGGTGTGGTTCCTGACGATGATCACGGCGCAGATATCACCGGCAGCGATATGGCCAAATGGGTCGGCATGTCCAACGATAAGAAGAAAGAGGAACTGACCAAGAAACCGCTGCCCGAGAAGACCATCACGCAACAGATGCGGCAGGATGCGTACGACAACTGGGAGAACACCGACGACCACGGTATGCAGATCTTCGGTACCGCCAAAGACCAGAACGGCAAGCGCTATTACATGGTGAAGAACTCCTGGGGCACGATGCGCTCGGATTATAAAGGTATCTGGTACGTGAGCGAGGCGTTCATGCAGTACAAGACCAATGACATCCTTGTCCACAAGAACGCGATCCCGAAGGATATTCGCAAAAAACTCGGCATCCAATAACGAAAAAAAACACAACACTATCACCCTGGTGTTAAATAACCATTAAATACACACGATTATGAGTAATTTATTGAAAGGAGCCGCGTTGTTTATCGGCGGCGCAATCGTAGGAGCTACCGCAGCTCTGCTTTTGACTCCCAAGACGGGAGAAGAAGTACGCGAGCAGTTGGCTGACCTGGCAGCTGACGCAAAGAAACGCGCACAGGAGTACTGTGAGCAAGTGAAGGCAGAAGTCGCAAAGCAGACCAAAAAGGAAGAAGAGGCATAAGATGGAAAACGATTTTGCAAACCAAATCAAGAACGAGTTGACCGACTACGGCAAGTCCATCGGCGAGATCGGAAAATTGCATCTGGTAGGGCTCGTCAGCCGCGTGTTAGGACTCTTCCTGCTCCTCTTCACGATCGTGCTCTGTGCCATCTCCCTCTTCACTTTTGCTGCAGTGGCGGTCATTGATGTCCTGGCGAACTACATGCCCGTATGGGGTGCCGCACTCGTGATAGGCGGTACCTATGTGCTGATCATCATTGTCGCTATCCTCTGCCGCAAGCAACTCTTCATCCAACCCTTCATCAAACTGCTCACCAAGCAGATTAGGACCGAAGAGGAACTGGAACTCAAGACCCTCGAAGCAGAGAATAACGCACGACTTCACCGCGTACGCATGGAGTGTCAGGTACAGAACGTTACCCGCGAACTGACTTTCTATGCCCAGTTGATCAAGCGCCTGTGGAATGCGATTTTTCACTAAATCCTTGCACATGTCAAAAAAAAGCAGTAATTTTGCACGCTTTTTGTATTGAATTATGGAAATAATCAAAACGCCCATTGAGGGATTATTGGTCATTGAACCCCAGGTCTTTAAGGACGCACGCGGCTATTTCGTGGAGACCTATAACGAAGAGCGGTACCGCGAAGCCGGTATTGATGCACGTTTTGTGCAGGATAACCAGTCCTGTTCGAGTTACGGAGTCGTACGCGGACTGCATTTCCAGCGCCCGCCGTATACCCAGGCGAAACTCGTCTGCTGTACCGTCGGACGCGTGCTCGATGTAGCGGTCGATCTGCGCAAAGACAGTCCTACTTACGGGCAGTGGTTCAGCGTCGAACTGAGTGAAGAGAACAAACGTCAGTTCTATATCCCCCGCGGATTTGCGCATGGCTTCTCCGTGCTGAGCAATCAGGCGATCTTTACCTATAAGTGCGATAACCTCTATCATCCCGAAGCAGATGGCGGTATTCTGCTCAATGATCCCGATCTCGCTATCGACTGGAAGATTCCCGAGGACCTCCGTATCATTAGCGATAAGGACAAACGCCATCCGCTATTAAAAGACTTAGATAATCCGTTCTAATATGAATATTTTGATTACAGGCGCTAACGGCCAGTTGGGCAACGAGATGCGCGTACTGAGTGCTGAGCATCCGAAGCACCGCTATTTCTTCACGGATGTGGTTGAGACCGAAGGCGTACACGTGTTAGACATCACGGACAAGGCGGCTGTCTCCGCGTTTGTGGCTGTCAATGCCATCGATCTCATCGTTAACTGTGCTGCCTATACCAATGTCGATAAAGCCGAAGAGGACGAGCCCACAGCCATGAAGATCAACGCCGACGCGCTGACCGTCTTGGGTTCGCAGACAGTCAAGGTGATCCATGTCTCTACCGACTACGTCTTCTCCGGAGATGAGCATCTGCCCTGCCGAGAGACGGATCCGGTTGCTCCGCGTACTGCTTACGGACGCACCAAGTTAGAGGGAGAGAAAAGACTGCTTGCGGTTTGTCCCGAAGCTGTCATCCTGCGTACCGCATGGCTCTATTCGTCGTTTGGCAATAATTTCGTCAAGACCATGATCCGCCTCGGTCACGAGAAAGAGCAGCTGGGTGTCGTCTTCGACCAGATCGGCACACCAACCTATGCAGCGGACCTCGCAACGGCCATCTTCACCGTCATCGAATGTCCCGTTTGGCATCCCGGTATCTATCATTTTACCAACGAGGGTGTCTGCTCCTGGTATGACTTCACCCTCGCCATCCATGAGTTAGCAGGTATAAAAGAATGTCGTGTTCGCCCGATTTTATCGGAAGAATATCAATACAGGACTCCTCGTCCGCACTATAGCGTATTGGATAAATCGAAGTTCAAAAAGACCTTCAGTGTGGCGATTCCTCATTGGATGGATGGATTGAGGAGGTGCATGAAATGGATGGGCTGAGATTATCAAACCTTCGGTCTGATAGTTCAATGGATAGAACGGGGCTCTCCTAAAGCTCAAATGCGGGTTCGATTCCCGCTCGGATCACAAAGTATATGAAAGAGACATTAGCGTTTTTAGCAGAACTGGCGGTCAATAACAACAAAGATTGGTTTGACGCGAACAGAGCCCGGTACCAGGCATGCCGGGATCGATTTGTTGCGTTTTCAACGGAGTATATCGCGCGTTTGACGGAGTTCGATCCCACCCTGAAAGGTTTGCAACCCAAGGACTGTATCTGGCGTATCAATCGTGATATCCGTTTCTCGGCAGACAAGCGGCCGTACAAAGAGTGGTTCGGTTGTTTTCCCGCCACGGGTGTACCGGGCCAGCCGAAGACATGGGGTAAGAAATCCATGCGCGGCGGCTACTACGTACATATCCAGCCCGGTCAATGTATGTTCGCCGGCGGTATATGGGATCCGTCCAAAGAGTTGCTCAAAGCGCTGCGCACGGAGATAGAAGCCAACTACGAAGAGGTAGAGGCGATCATGGGGTCCAGACAATGGAAGAAGTATTTTGCGCAGGATTTCGACAGTTATTGGGGCACGGGGCTGAAGAAAGTCCCGGCAGGGTTTGATCCCGATTTTGTACACGCCGAATGGCTCAAGCACAAGATGTACACGTTCAGTGTCCCACTGAGCGACGAGGTGGTGATTTCGCCCGATTTCATCGACAAAATCACCGACATTGCCAAAGCGGCCAAGCCGATGAATGATTTTCTGAATTATACCTTTGAGGAGTACGGAGAGTTCCCCAGTAGATGCTAAGAAAATTACGAATTACAAATTACGAATTGACTAATTCATCCCCCATATTACCGGCTTTGGCGGTAGATGCCGCCTGCAGCGGAAACCCGGGAGTCATGGAGTTTCGCGGCGTTATCGCCGGTACCGGCACCGAGGTTTTTCACCGCGGGCCTTTTCAGCAGGGCACCAATAATATCGGCGAGTTCCTTGCCTTGGTACTCGGACTGGCGTATATCAAGAAGTACAACCTCAACTGGGTCATCTATACTGATTCCGTGACCGCCCTCGCATGGCTGCGCGCTAAACGATGCAAGACCAAGATGGAGTGGAATGCTGCCAATCAGGACCTTTTCTTCATGGTACGAAAAGCCGAGATGTGGCTCCATGATAACACCTGGACGACTCCGATCTATAAGTGGGACACCAAAGCTTGGGGCGAAATTCCTGCCGATTTTGGACGAAAATGACAAAAGAAGATTACAAAATGCATTTTTTTATACGAATTATTTTCGTATATTAAAAAAATATACTAATTTTGTAGCCGCAATTGTAAAAACAATTTATACACAAATAAACTAAATTTATTACACACTATGACAAAAGTAGCAATTAACGGCTTTGGCCGTATTGGTCGTCTGGCTTTCCGTCAGATGTTCGAAGCTGAGGGTTATGAGGTAGTTGCAATCAACGACTTGACCAGCCCGAAGATGTTGGCT
>Ga0247610_10008206_pt1 | contig 10644 bp, 23 predicted proteins | sample 174DNAGHGhighgp2_FD_193483 | JGI IMG/M metagenome (GOLD analysis project Ga0247610, IMG submission 193483) | Sheep rumen microbial communities from Palmerston North, Manawatu-Wanganui, New Zealand - 1742 DNA GHGhigh gp2 | ecosystem: Host-associated > Mammals > Digestive system > Stomach > Rumen... | reverse complement strand
AAGACACCAGCGGCACTTGCCGTTTGTCCTTGCGTCAAATACACACCTAAGTTGTGATTGTCCGCATGGAAAAAAAGGCTGTGAGGAGTGTTTTGAAAACTTTCTTGGAAATGATATTATCTCAAGACTTGGGCAGGATTCAAAGATTATAAAAATGTATGACGCGCCTGATTACAGACGTAAAAAATAAAGATTATCAAAAAATATGACAGAACAGGAGTAAAATTATGATAGATTATTCTTACATGATAGGTATTAAATAATGGATTGGAGTAAAAAATTGGGTATTCTAAACAATGTAATAATAAATCGTTATAAAAGTGGTTTACCACCAGAGAAAGTTTTATCAACAAAAAGATTTTACGGAAAAAGCTTTAAAACACAAAAGGAGGTTTTATAATGGCACAGGATCTTAATCATGTAGTGCTTATTGGCAGACTTACAAGAGACTTGGGAAGTGATGAAAGGAGCTTCGGCTATGTTGGAAACGGTCAGGCAAGGGCAAACGTGAGCATTGCTGTCAACAGAAGCAAGAAGAACGGTGACCAGTGGGTAGACGAAGTAAGTTATTTTGACATTACAATCTGGGGAAAAACAGCAGAGAATTTAAAGCCTTATCTTACAAAAGGAAAGCAGATTTGTGTTGAAGGACATCTTAAACAAGACCGCTGGGAAAAGGACGGACAGAAGTTTTTTAAGGTTTCAATTATTGCTGATAACGTGCAGCTTCTGGGCGGAAGAGGAGATGGCAGCACTCAGAATGCAGGGGGAGCTCCTAGATTCCAGTCAATGAATTCAATGGACCAGCAGCCAATTCAAAACAACGGATATTCAAACACTTACCAAAGTGAACTATACGGTGATACTGGCAGTGACTTTCCAGAAGATATTCCCTTCTAGTGTAAGAATATTATTAGAAGTTTTCGACGGAACTTTAGTAAAACAGGAGTAGAAAAATATGCAGAATAATCTTTCAGACTTAAACAATCATTTATTTGCACAGCTTGAACTTTTAAACAGCGGAGAATTAAGTAATGAAGAACTTGAAAAAGAAATTAAGAAAACTAAAGCTATGACTTCGATTTCTTCTCAGATTCTTAAAGTTGCAAGCATCCAAATTTCAGCAATAAAAACTGCGGAATCATGCGGACTTTTGAATAGTGACCTTCCTTCCCTTATATCGACAAAAGATAGTGAAAATGCTGAAAAAGCTAAAAAGGAAGAACAAAAGAAACTTCTAGGAGTTTTAAAATGAAAATAGTTTACACAAAGGAGCAGCGGCAATTTCTCAAAGATTTTATTCCGGGGCGGACAAGTAAAGAAGTTGTTGAGGAATACAATAAACGTTTTGGCGGAGAAATGACGTTTGTAAAATTACGAAGTTATAAGAAAAATAACCATATTCTAAGCGGAACGCATTATAGGGCGCCGAAGGGTGAAGGTAAAGTTTTTCCAAAAGAAATTACTGATTTTATAATTGCAAATAATTACGGAAAAACTGCAGTTGAAATACTGGAGCTTGTAAATGCTGAATTCAAAACTGATTATAAAATAAATCAAATAAAGGCATTCAGAAAGAATCATAAACTTGTTTCAGGAATTAAAGGACAATTCCAGAAAGGTCATGTTCCGTGGCTTAAAGGTAAAAAAGGTTTACATTTTCCTGGAACTGAAAAAACATGGTTTAAAAAAGGTCAGATTCCTTTGAATCATAAGGAAATTGGAACGGAAGTTATAGATAAAGAAGGTTATCATAAAATAAAAATTGCAGAACCGAATAAATGGAAATTCAAACACATTATGGAATGGGAAAAGCATAATGGAGATATTCCGGACGGATGTAACATTGTTTTTAAGGATAACAATAAGGACAATGTTGATATATCGAATCTTATGTTAGTAACAAAGGCAGAACACGTAATTATGAATAGTAAGGGCCTGCGTTTTGACAATGCTGAACTTACTGAAAAAGGGCTTTTAATTGCAAAGCTGAAACATAAAACAAGTGAGCTTTCAAAGGAGATGAAAAATGCCGAAAATAGCAACTCTTGATGAATTCTGGAATGATGTAAAACACGGTGTTTATAACTTCACGAAAGACGGAAAATGTGTTTCCTGCGGAAACTGCTGTACTGCAATACTTCCTGTTACGAAAGAAGAAATAAAAGCAATAAAGCGTTATATAAAGCGGAAACATATCAAGCCTGTAAAGAATACTAACGTCGATTTTGATTTGACTTGTCCGTTCAGAAACAACACCGAAAAGAAATGTAATATTTATGAAGTAAGACCTACAATTTGCCGCGATTTCAAATGTGACAAGCCGCAGAAATTGATAGACGAAACAAAAGAAAAATATAATTATGATAACAGATTTCATACTGTAAACATGAGGAGTATATTTTAATGAAAGATTTAAAAATCTCGGAAACAAAGTTTTTTCCAAAACCTAATGCAATTTTTAAGGAAGTTAAAAAGTTTTCCAATGATTATTGGAAAGGCTGGGGCTTCAATGGACTCTTTGTTGTAGCAAGTGCAGCAATCATGCAGGATGGAAAAGAGTGGCTTCATATATCTTTTTCAAGAAAATCAAAAATGCCAACTTATACAGATTTACAACTTGTAAAGCGTGAATTTATCGGAAATGATAAAAAGGCGATAATGGTTTTTCCTGAAGAAGAAAATTATGTAAACATACATCCGAACTGTCTGCATTTATGGTATTCTTCTGAAAATCCTATTCCAGAATTTTCAGAAGGAAAGGGAACAATTTAAAATATAAACAAGAAGGATAAGAAAAATGGAACGTATTAAAATGTTTAGAGACAGTTTTCAAAACTGGAAAAATAAAGAAATCCCGAAAGCTCAGTTAATTTTGACTGATATTCCTTATCAGCTTGGAACTAATGCATACGGTTCTAATCCTATGTGGTATGAGGGGGGGGATAATACTAATGGCGAAAGTAAATATGCAAAGAAAGAATTCTTTGACACTGATTCTAAAGCCGGATTTAGAATTCCAGAGTTTTTTCACTTCTGTTCTAATCTTCTGAAAAAAGAACCTAAGGCCAGGAATTCCGCTGGCTGTATGATTTTATTTTGTGCCTTTGAGCAGATTGAAGAATTAAAACATTATGCAAAAGAATATGGATTTCCGAATTCTCAGATTTTTATATTTTATAAAAATTATTCAGCTCAGGTTCTTAAAGCAAATATGAGGGCTGTAGGGAACTTTGAAACGGCAATTTTATTTTATCGTGATAAATTGCCGAAGTTCAGAAACAACGGAAAAATGGTATTTTTATGTCAGCCTTGGATTGATGATAGGTCAACTCCTAAAGTACACCCGACACAAAAGCCGGTTCCGCTTCTGGAGCATTTAATTAGTTTGTATACTGATGTTGATGATGTTGTAATTGATTGCTGCGCTGGGAGTGGTACAACGCTTTTAGCAGCCGGAAACCTTGGAAGAAGAGCATACGGATTTGAGTTGAAAAAAGAATTTGTTGATGGCTTTTATGAAAAACTTTTCCCTTTAATTCAAGAGGATATGTTTACAAAGGCAGAACGCGAAGAAAAACGTGCTGAAAAATTAAGCTTGTTCAGTAATGCAGAATTAGAGAAGTGTAAATAATTTAGTAAAAAGTTATTGACAATATAACAAAATTGTGTAATAATGAAAATACGCAGGAACGACAACTGCAAAGGAGTAGAACTTGACCAACGAAAGAAAATCAATTGCTCAGCTTGTAAGCAGTCAGCATGAGCAGTCAGAAGAAACGGAATTTTATCCGTCAACACAAGAAATAGTAAACAAAGCCGCTGAATGGATTTCTGAACACGGAACAGACGTTTATTCCGTTCTTGATATAGGCTGCGGAAACGGTGCTTTTTTTGAGAAGCTAGATAAAACAGATTTCTTCTATAACGATGATTACAAACATAAAAACCACTTTTCAAATTACATCAGCATTATAAAAAATATGGAATGGAAAAATCTTATATTCTTGCAGAACAGTTGCCGGAAGATGTAATTCTTTTAGGTTCAGATTTCAGAACAAATACTCTTATTGATAAAAAAGTAGACTGTATTTTCTGCAATCCGCCTTATTCAGAATTTGAAGAATGGGCTGAAAAGATTATTCTTGAAGGAAATTCAAAGAAAATAGTTCTTGTAATTCCTGAACGGTGGCGCAATTCTGAAAGAATAAAACTTGCACTTGAAAAAAGAAAATATACATTTGATTCAATCGGATTCTTTGATTTTCAGAACGCAGAACGAAAAGCTCGTGCAACCGTTGAAGTTATAGGAATAAGACCTGACGCAGAATGTATATACGGTTCAAGATACGACAAAAACGTAACTGATCCGTTTGATACTTGGTTTGATAATACATTTTCACTTAATGCCGAAAAAATAAAGGAACATGAAAGCGAATGGGAGAAAAACCATAAACACAGGCAGGAAATTATCGAAAAGGGTGATACTGCTGAAATGCTTGTAAAATTCTATAATGATGATATGGAAAAGCTCTATAATAATTACAGAGCCTTAGAAAAACTTGACGCCGAAATCTTTGAAGAATTAAAAGTTGATGTTCCTATGCTTAAAAAGTCACTCAAAGAACGGCTTCAGGGCTTGAAACATCTTTATTGGGATATGTTATTCAAGCGATACGATAGAATTACAAGCCGCCTTACAACTAAGGGCCGTCAGAAAGTAACAAACCGTTTAAACGATAATACTGCAATAGATTTTACGCTTGAAAATATATTTCAGCTTACTATGTGGATTATCAGACATTCAAATACACTTTTCGACCAGCAGATAACAGAATTCTTCTTTGACCTTGCAAAGCCTGAAAATATTCACCGTTATAAATCTAATAAAAGGTGGAATGATTCAGACTGGAAATACTTGAAAGAGCAGTGTTTTGAATACGGAAGATTCAGAACGGATAAAGCAACAAAAACGCTTTCAAACATTATGCTTGATTACAGGATTATCGTTTCAGACTGGCATAATTTTGAAACGGACTGGTATAAATGCCGGCTTTCAGGTTCCTGCCTTGATTTTCTTTATGATATGAGTGTTATTGCTGAAAATTTGGGATTTCCGCTTGATTTGAACATACCTGGAAAATATGATGATGTAGTGCTCTCAGACTGGCAGAACCGTGATATTTATACACGAAATGGTGAACTTTTTTGCAACCTTAAACTTTACAAAAACGGAAACAGACATATAAAATTCTGCAAGGAATTTATGCAGAAATTGAACGTTGAAATGGCACGTATTAACGGTTGGATTCACGATAAAACGGAAGCCGCCGAAGAATTCGGAATAAGCGAAGCTGAAGTTTCAAAGTGCTGGAATAACAACATTAAAATCGGAATTTCAGAGGGAAGAAATCTTTTAGGGTTGCCGGAGGTTATCGGGGTTTAATTTTAGTAAGTAACTCCGTATGGGGTGAATATATTGGCAGTCGGGGATAGACCGGCAAAGAGCATAACTATGAGATAATTGATGTAGTCAAGGATTTTAGAAAGGTTCGTAGAAAGTCTTTAATCTGAAATTACAGTGCTTAGTCGGGCGGTGCAAGTGATAGTGAAAGCAGTTATTCTATTTAGGCCCTGAAAGCTGCAAGTAAAGTTCCAGACGTTGCACAAAGACTTTTTTATGGAGTTTTATAAGGAGGCAGAAAAATGAAAATTGTTTTAATTGCGGTTTTATGGATTTTGGCTACGTTTTCAATAGCATTTGCAATAGAACTTGGAATAATTGCAGCTTGGAAATGCATTCAGAAAAAAGAAGGAAAAGATGATTGATTTAAATTTTATTTCAAAAATTGCTTTTGAATATTCAAAGGCAAGGGAAAAAAACGGATCTGTTGAAAATGGCTCAACGCTAAATCTTCTGAAACATTGCGCAATGGAAGTTGTTGAAGCTACAGACGCGTATACTGTTTTATGTAAATCTGCAATTGATGATGAATTTAAGCAGAAAAAAGATTTTTCTTCAGAACTTGCGGATGTAATTATGTGTATTTTAATTATTGCAGCACAAAAAAATATTCATGTTGAAGAAGCTTTAAAAGACTGCCTCGAAAAGAACAGAAAACGAGCGGAAATATAGACAATATTTAGACAGGCTTTAGACGAGTTTTAGACAAAAAAAGTCATATTTTACGTGGGAGTAGAAACATGGAACAGAAAGAAATTGCAAAGAAAATGCTGCCTGTTATCAAGGCAATTGCAGACGGTAAGACTATTCAATTTTACAATGGTAAAGAATGGGTAACAGAAACAAGTGTAAATTTAAAAGAAATCTGTAATGATATTATTGCGAACCTGGCTGAATACAGAATAAAGCCTGATAACGAATTCAAACCGAAAAATAAACTGACAGAAACGCAGAAACATTACAGACCATTCAGAGACAGTAAGGAACTTATAGAAACATACAAAAAGCTGCTTGAATCTGAGTTTGGAATGGGATTGGTTCATTATCCTGCTGTTGACAACCTTAATATCTGGGTAAGACTAAAAGGAACGGAACGAGAATCTTTGGTAACTGAAATAGTTCCTTACGGTGTTACAATCGGCGGAAATCTTGACAGAACTGGTTTTAATGTTCTATTCAAAGATTATGAATTTTTAAACGGATCGCCTTGCGGCTGCTGGAGATAATAAAGTGACAATATACGTTGCCGGAAAAATAACAGGACTTTCAAAAGAAGAAAGCGATAAAAAGTTTGAAGAAGCTGCAAAAAAGTTACGAGAACAAGGTCACCGGGTCTTTATTCCGACTGTTTTACCTGCTTATGACGAAGTTTCTCACGATGATTATTTACATATTTGCTTTGCAATGATTGATATTTGCGAGTGTATTTATATGCTCAAAAACTGGCGGCAAAGTGAAGGGGCAAAAAAAGAACGTTTGTATGCTACAACAAAAGGAAAAGTGATTCTTTATGAAGATGAATCAACCAGGGAAAAGGAATAAACTGGATTTGGATACAAATATGATTTGTCTATTGTAAAAATAGAATAGAGGAACTGCAATGAAGCGTTATATGATTATCATGGACACAATGGAAAACTGTTACTGTTTTATGCAATTAAAACAGTTTCATCCAAGTGAATGTATTCTAGTTCTAATTTCTCGGTATATGAGAGAGAAAATGTGTGGATACTATAATCAGGTAATGAACGGTGAAATTGAACTCTTTGGGATTTCTAAAGAAGATTTTGCAAAGATTTACCTTGGTAATCAAGAAGCATTTGAAAAAGAGTATAAACGTACTCACGGTTTTATTGAAAGAGAATTAAAGTCTTCATCACTTGCAAACAAAGAATTAAAAATCATAAAAGGTTACCTAAAAGGTAATTCCATTGTAATTGAAGATTGGTGGAAGAAAATTGCAGGAGAAGATTGGCAGACTTCTGCATTTCATAATCCTGCAGCATACAATTACTGCCTTAATCATCAGAGCGAATACAATAATCATAGTGCATCAGTTAGTTGGGTTCTGTACGGTAAGATTGGAGGACTTGGTTATTTAGTAAACGTAAACGAACTTGAGTGGCCTGAAAATTATAAGCCGGAAGAAGATTATATTTTTGTTGAAAAGGAGGAAAAGGAAAATGAATAAAGACGAAATGAAAAACAAATGTGCAGAAAGAGCAAAAATATTTCAGCAGGCTATGAAAAGTTGTAAAAGTTCAAATCCTATAGATTGTGTTGAGTGGTTTGCAGATAGGATATACGAACTTGAAGAAAAAATCAGCGTTTTACTTTCCTGTAAAAACTGCCCAGAAAATAAGGGTGGTTATATTTGTGCTAAGACCTATTTCAGATAAACAAAGAAGTTGCTTAGATTGTGATTATGGAACTGCTTTATTTGGTGGTGGTAAAAATGCTTACTGTCATAAGACAGGAAAAAAGATAAATGAATTAGTGGGGTGTAAATTATGGAAAAAGACAAAATCTTAGGAATTAGCGATATTCATAAATACTCTCATAAACTGTTTGGCTGTTTCAATGAGTTAGATTTTAGAACTTCATTCAATAAAGCATTACAAGCTTTTTATCTTGAAAAAGGCTTGTATGTTGTTCGTTCTCATAGTATGGGTAAATATCAGTACACACTTGTTGAAGCAAGTTCAGAAGAAATGGCAATAAGAAAATGTATGTAAGGAGATAAAAGAAAAATGACTAAACTTGAAGCATTGGCAAAAGATTGCATTGAAAATGCATACACATCGCTTGGAAAGAAATTGTACCTCCAAAGGAGATAGAAAATGCGTGATTTTACAGAAGAAGAAAAAGAACTGATTATCAATACGAAGATAACAATTGATTGTTTTGAAAAGTGGAATGATTATCATTATGAACAGATAAGACTTGAACATTTTCCGCATCCATCTTTAAAAAAGGAAAAACTTGTACTGCGATTTGTTATCCCACTGCGGTTATGGAAAGTCTTATTAACTATTGTGAAGAAGTCAGAACAAAATATCTTGAAACAAAAGATGAACATTATTTTGACATTCTTATTCATTTGCTTTCGAATAGTTACAAGGTGGTGAAGTTATGCTGACATTTCCAGTGAAAAAAGAATGGTACGAGAAAATCAAGAGCGGCGAAAAAACGATTGAATATCGTGAAGTAAAACCATATTGGACTAGTCGCCTTGTTTCTTTTTACAAAGAAAATACTGAAAAAGATGATGATTTTCACAGATATATTGTTGATTGGGAAAATGGATTCTTTGGCCCAGAATTTTATATAACACCGTCAGAAATGTTTGTTGAAGATTTTGCAAGCAAGGGAGTTTCTTTCTTTAACGCATGGTGTCAATTAAGGCTTGGCTATTCAAGAACATTTTTAAATGCAAGAGTTACAAAAATTGAAATTGTAGACGGCAAGGACACAGACTTGCATATCGACAAGCCTGTTTATGCGATTCATTTTACTGATGTAAAGGAATGTGTATAATGCCTAAAAAACTGGATAATGAGCTTGAAAGTTACAAACGAAAAATCGGCAGGGAAAACTTTAAAAATCTTTATCGCAGAGTTTACGCAAAAACTCATTCCAATAAACGCTTTTCAGGCAGAAAATACAAAAATTCACCTGAAAAACTTGCGGCCATAAAGGAAAAATATAAAAACGGAGTTTCAAAAGAATTTATAAATGAAATGCTTGGTATAAAGGATATGAAAGAAAATGAACGAAGTAACCGAGTTTATACATCGCAGATTCCCCGATGATTCTAACTGGACTTGTGGTAACTGTTATTACTTTGCAGTTATCCTACAGGCTAGGTTTGGTGGTGAAATATTTTACGATGTAATCTGGGGTCATTTTGTAACAAAGATTAAAGGCAAGTATTACGACCATAACGGAGAAGTGGACTTGACCGACAAAATTTTAGTGAACTGGAATAATTTTGATGATTATGACAGCCTGCAGAAAATAAGAATAACGGAGGATTGCTTAAAATGACAAAACAGACCGAAGATTTTATAAAATTATTCCACCTTAGAAGAGCTGACAAAATAAAACACGCCTGCGAAAACTGCGCTTATTGTACCGGTTATGAATTTAAAATCGGTAAAGTCGATATTAAATGCAATAATCCGCTTGCAAAATGTATCAGCAATAAAATTGACAAAACGTGGGTTTGCGATTTATTTATCGAAAGGAAATCTGAAAATGAAAACATCGAAGGCAAGAAATAATTCAGGTGACGACTGGAAAACACCTGACTGGTTTTACAATCAGCTTGATAAAATCTATCATTTTGATTTTGATCCATGCCCTTATCAGGCAGATTTCGACGGATTGAAAATATCCTGGGGAAAACGTAATTTCATAAATCCGCCTTATTCAAGAAGATTAAAGGAAGCCTTTGTAAGGAAAGCTGTGAAGGAAAGCTGTGAAGGAAAGCTGTGTGTTCTTCTCCTGCCTGTCTCAACATCAACGAAATTATTCCATGATGTAATTTTACCGAATGCAAAAAAAATTGAGTTTGTCCGGGGCCGCCTTAAATTTGAACAAAAAGACGAAAACGGCAATTTTGTTTCACGTGGAACAGGTCAGCATGATTCTATGATTGTCGTTTTCAACCAGTAAACACGTTCTTCCAACTTGTTTCCGCTTGAGTTATACTCGTTTTCACTTTATAATCAATGTTATAAAACTAACGGAGTTTACTTTTTATCTTATGATTTCAGAAACAGAAAGCCTTCCCAAATTAAGGCGGTACGGAATTCCGTATAAAGGATCCAAAAACAATATCGCCGAATGGGTTTATAAACATTTTCCAAAACAAACTAATTTTTATGACCTTTTTGCAGGCGGCTGCGCAATAACGCAGATTGCACTTATGAAAGGACATTTTCAACGCTATTTTGCAAATGACCTTGATTTTGACGGAATAACAATCTTTATGGAAGCTACTCACGGACGATTCAGGAACGAAACAAGGTGGATTTCACGCGAGGATTTTAAGGCTCTTTACGAAAAAGACCCTTATGTTAAATACTGCTGGAGTTTTGGCAACAACGGTTTACAATACCTTTATTCAGAAGAGATTGAGCCTTATAAGAGAGCCTGTCATTACGCAATTGTTTTTG